>ENA-OSJC01002655-OSJC01002655.1-marine-metagenome-genome-assembly--contig:-NODE-2655-length-13315-cov-3.381478_pt1 | contig 13315 bp, 10 predicted proteins | sample MGYA00237885_ERZ534234 | MGnify/ENA primary metagenome ERZ534234 (study PRJEB26413, sample SAMN06343907) | marine metagenome | isolation source: coastal waters | place: Atlantic Ocean: West Antarctic... | reverse complement strand
GGAGGGCAAAAACCTAATTCCTCACAACTGGAAGTTACGCCGCAGGGATGTCACGGCAAGAGAAAAGGCCTCGGTCCTATTGAAAAGCGTCCTTGAGGCTATCGAGATCGGCCGGGCCGGCTTGGTCTGCTGCAATAATCGCTTCTTTCTGAAGGGTCACGAGGGTTTCGATCCCTTTTTGAGCGAGTTCCAGCATTGCGGTCATTTCAGCGGGGCTGAAAGTCGATTCCTCGCCGCTGCCCTGAAGTTCCACAAATTGCCCGTCTTCGGTCATGACGACATTGAAGTCGACTGCGGCGTCGCGGTCCTCAGGGTAATTCAGGTCGAGGATGGCTTCTCCTTGATAAATGCCTGCGCTGACGGCGGCGACGAGTTTCTTGATGGGGAAGTCTTTCAGCTTTCCTTCGCCCATGAGCTTATTGAGTGCGATGGCCACGGCGACCATTCCTCCGGTGATCGAGGCGGTTCGGGTGCCTCCATCGGCCTGGAGAACATCGCAGTCGACCCAGATCGTGCGTTGGCCGATTTTCTTGAGATCGACGACGGCACGGAGCGACCGACCGATGAGGCGCTGGATCTCGGAGGAGCGACCATCGAGCTTGCCGCGGGAGATGTCCCGTGATTTGCGATCGTGGGTAGAATATGGGAGCATGGAGTACTCGGCGGTGAGCCAGCCGCCCTTGACTCCCTGCATTTTCATCCAGCGAGGAACATTTTCATCAACAGTTGCCGCGCAAATGACGCGGGTATTTCCAAAAGAAACGAGAACCGAGCCAGTGGCATGCGGGGCGACGTTGGGAGTGAAGGAAATAGGGCGAAGATCAGTAACTGTGCGGCCATCAGGACGTTCCATGAGGTCGGGCATACGCTGGAGATGGGTCTTCAAGCAATGTCAAAGCGGGTCTGAGTAAGAATAATTACAATTGTGGCTTGCTTACGGGGCCGAAATCGATATTTCTTCCCGCCCCATGGCAAGAAAATGCTGGATAGAGCGCAACAAGCGCAAAGCTAAGACCGTTGCAAAATATGCAGACCTTCGTCACCAGTTGAAGAAGGAGAAGGATTATGTCGGTCTCACTATGCTTCCTCGTGACGCTAGCCCGACTCGTTTGGTGAACCGTTGTGAGGTGACTGGACGTCGCCGTGGATTCCTCCGCCGCTTCCGTCTTTCTCGGATTGCCTTTCGTCAGATGGCTTCCCACGGCCTCATTCCTGGAGTGACAAAGTCCTCCTGGTAGAGTATCGCATGGGTCGTCAGGAAAAGTGATGTGACCTGCACGGCCATCGATCTGGCTCCGCCCATGCCTATATACGAATACCTTTCTAAAAGTCCGGATGAGCCGGGCTCTAGTTGTCGGATCTGCTCAAAAGGCTTTGAGCTTTTCCGTCCCATTGATCGTGAGGCACTCGAGAACTGCCCAATGTGCAAGAATGCGGTGCGCAAGGTGATCTCCAAGGTCAGTTCGCCCAGGACGGTTGCAAAACCTTTTTCTACTTCTGATGCCAAGAAGGCGGGCTTCACGGTGCTTGAGAAGCGAGACACGGGTGTTTATGAAAAGATGTAATCGGCGATGATGATCGATCTTCCTTTCATATTGGCTTCAGCGTCGTCTGAAATTCCGACGGAGTATCCCACCTGGGGAGAAGCTGGACTTTATCTTCTAGGGATCGCCTTTTTCCTGCTTCTCAATGCCTTCTTCGTGGCATCAGAGTTTGCCATCGTGAAGGTCCGGCCTGGCCAGATCGAAGGAGAGCTTGAGAGCAAACCGAAGAGGGCCGGGATTGCCAAGTTCGTGGTGGGGAACCTTGATGGTTACCTCTCGGCGAACCAACTCGGGATTACCATCGCTTCCTTGGCACTGCCATTTCTCGGAGAGCCCTTCATTAAGAGTTTGGTCGCACCCTCTTTGGTGTCGCTGGACTTGTCAGAGAAGGTTATTAAAGGGATTTCTTATACAGTGGCGATGGGATCGTTCACTTTCCTTCATGTGGTGATTGGGGAGTTACTGCCGAAGTCGATTGCGATTCGTAAGTCACTTGGCACGACACTGGTGATCGCGAGACCGCTGCATATCTTCTACTGGATTTTCCGGCCGGTCATTTTTATTCTCAATGGCACTGCGAATTTCTTGCTGAAGAAGATTTTCAAGATCGATCCGGTCTCCGAGGGCGAAGCGGTCCACAGTTCCGAGGAGCTCGCGATGCTGGTGGAGCAAAGCGAGCGTGAGCAAGAGGTGACCGAAACCGAGCGTGAGATTCTCATCAATGCGCTTGAGCTCAACGACATTTCAGTCAAGGACGTGATGACACCCCGGAGCGAAGTGGTCTTTCTTGATATCGAGAAAAAATTTCCGGAGAACCTCGAGTTTGCCATCAAGGCGACGCATACCCGTTTCCCTCTGGTGAAGGGGCATCTCGATGAAACTTTGGGTCTCATTCACATCAAGGATGTGCTGAAGCTCATGAATGAGGACGACAAGGATCTTCTTCATATCAAGAGGGAGATCAAAGTGGTCCCTGAGATCATGAAGCTGGATGACCTTCTAAAGTTCTTCCTTACCGAGCGGGTTCATCTTGCGCTCGTGGTGGATGAGTTTGGCGATCCGGCGGGTCTTGTTTTCATGGACAACATCATGACCGAATTGGTGGGGAATATTCAGGACGAATTCGATGTCGATGAAGCGACCGAATTCCGCCGCCATAATGCAGATGAATTTACAGTGGAAGGCGGACTCACCCTCAATGAACTTTCTGATCACGAACCAAGTCTCGATCTCGACAGTGGCGAGGTGAGCACCATCGCGGGCTACATCGTCCAGCAATTGGGGCACCTTCCCGAAGCGGGAGAAAAGGTTGAGGTGGAAGGATTCGAAGCGACGGTGACCCGCGCAGACGACCGCCGGATCGAGGAATTGAACTTCGTGCGCCTCCCCGAGCCGGATAAAAAGGCAGAAGAGGCTTAGTGGCTCAGGCTATTCTTTGTCCACCGAATCGGGGACGAACTTGAGCACGGTACCGTTGATGCAGTAGCGCTTGTCGGTAGGCGTGTTGAATCCTTCGCCAAGAAAGACGTGGCCTAGGTGGCCATTACAGTTTTTACAGCGGACTTCGGTGCGAGCGTAGCCGAGGTCGAAGTCGGTGTCGGTGATGACATTTTTAGCGTCTGCAGGGTCGTAAAATGAAGGCCAGCCACACTTTGAATCGAATTTTTCATTCGAGGAGAAGAGCTTAGTGTCGCAGCCCGCGCAGAAGTAGGAGCCGGCTCCCTGAGCCTTGAATTCATGGTAGACTTCACCATTGGCTGCTTCCGTTCCTGCTTCGCGAAGAATGCGGTATTGCTCGGGGGTGAGCTTTTCCTTCCACTCTGCGTCGGTCAGTTCGACCTTTTCTTCAGGTTGCTCGGGAGGCGTTGATTGGGTGGCCATGGGATCTTGTTTTTTGCAGTTCACGAGGAGGAAAGGCGCGATTGCCGCGAGGAGGATTGCCATCTTCATGATATTAAGAGGGTAGGGGGCAAATCTTGTTCCGTCAAATTTCGCAAGCTTGTCAAATTCTGAAAAATGGCCGATGCTCGCTAGCGTGAGACTCACACGCGGAAAAGTCATCGTGGCAGGGCTCGTTCTTCTGGGCCTGACCTTTTTAACGTTGGGAGTCATGATGACGAAGAAGCGCCCCAATTACTACGCTCACTCGCTACGAAACTGGCAGGAAGCGGACGCCGTGCCGGGCTATCCTATCGCGCTCAATGGCGAGGTGGAGCCAGAGCTGCAGGAGTTTGTCACAATGGAGTTTGCTCCGAATCTGAATCTGCTCAGCGGGATTGACCTCTACTTATTACCGGTGGCAAGGGCGTTTGAGAATCCTCTCGGGGACTTCGCGATTGCGGAGGAGGGCTTTGGTTCGAAGGGTCTTTTGGGCGCGAAACTGAATCGCGCTGGAGGAGGAATTGCGGGAGTGGGTGATTCGGTTTCGGCGGCTGGGAATGGGCTCGTCCTTTTCGTGGGTCAGGCGGAGGGCTATCCTGGAAAAGTCATCGTGCTGGGTCATCGGCTTCCGGATGGAAAGATTGTCCAGAGTCTCTACGCCCGGGTGGGTGATGTTTCGGTGCGGGTTGGCAAAGTGGTGTCCCGCGGAGCTGAGATGGCCAAGCTCATTTCTCTCGAGAAGGAGGTTGGGCTTCATTTTGAGATTCGAGAATCGATAGGAATCGATGTCGTGCGGCAGGAGATTGCGGGAGTGGTTCTCAATGAGCTGCGCAGTGCGAATCATTTCAACCGGATTGATCCGATGGCTTTTCTAGAAGAGCACGAAGTTGCGAGCTGCTGGGCGGAGCCACTCGCGGTGATGCAGGAGGCCAAGGGAAAGAATTTCAGCGAAATTCTGGAAATGGATGCGGAAAGCGCAGCGAAGCTCAGCGAGATTCTCGGCGGTGAAGAGAAAGAATGATCTTAGCTTTGCGGATGCGGAGGGGAGTGTCTTGTGCTATCGACTATTCATGATTCGACTTTTCCTCTTCCTCATGGCGTTTCCGGCGATGGCTGGAAGCTTGCGGGTGGAGATTCTTCCTCGTTTCGCAGGGAAGCCGCTGGCGCTTGATGCCATCAAGTATCAGGGAGCCGAGACCTTTTCGGTCACACGCTTGAGCTATCTCCTGAGTGAGTTTGCGGTCCAGAAGGAGGACAGTAGCTGGCTCGAACTTGGGGAGCAGTTCGCCTACCTCGATGCGGGGAAGCGTCGGAGCAACTTCATGGTGAATGATGTCCCGGAGGGACGCTACCGGGCGATTCGTTTTTCCGTTGGAGTGCCTCAGCCTGCGAATCATGCTGATCCGACGAAGCTCGCGGCGGATCATCCGCTGAATCCGAATCTCAATCAGCTCCACTGGGACTGGGCGAGCGGCTACATTTTTATGGCCGTCGAGGGGCGGTATCGCGCGGGGGATGATCTGAAGGGCTACGTCTATCACCTTGCGAATGACAATAATCTCAACCGGCTCCAACTCGCGGCAGACTTTCAGGTTAAGAAGATGACGGGTCTGGGCTTGTCGCTCGATGTGAAGCATCTCCTCCACGGGACCCGCTCGCTTTCTTTCGAGCAAGACGGTTCCTCGACTCACTCGCATCCGGGCGATGCCATCGCCAGTGCCCTGGTGGCGAATGCCCAGAGCGCCTTCGCAGTCCTCGGCGTGACTTACCCGCCTGCCGAGCTTCCGCAGGAGGCGGTGAAGCCGCTTTATCTCCCGGCGAAGTATGAGAGCTATCCTTTTAAAACGAGCCGCCGCTTCCCGCTCCCGCTCCTGCCACGGGACAATCCTCTTTTAAAAGAACGGGTAGCACTCGGGGAAACGCTCTTTTTTGAGAGCCTCCTCTCGATCGATAACACCGTCTCTTGTGCGGCTTGTCACGCGCCGCACCTGGCCTTCACTGATCAGATTCCCATCGCGCGCGGGTTTGAGGGGCGCTACGGGAGACGCCACTCGATGCCGCTCTTTAATCTCGCTTGGAAGTCGTCCTTCTTTTGGGATGGGCGTGCGAAGTCGCTCCGCGAGCAAGTGTTGAAGCCGATCGAAGATCCCATGGAGATGGCGGCCCGGATGCCTTCCGTGCTTCGGAGATTGAACAATCGAAAAAGCTACCGAGAGGGGTTCGAGTCGGCCTTTGGTCCCGGGGAAATCACCGAAGAAAAGATCGGGCTAGCGCTCGAAAACTACGTCCTCACCCTCACTAGCTATGGCTCGAAGTTCGATGATGCGATGGCAGGTAAGTTGGAGCTCAGCGCGGCCGAGAAGCGGGGGATGGAGCTATTTTTTACCGAGAACGAGCCCCGCAGCCAGCAGTTCGGAGCTGATTGTTTCCACTGCCACGGCGGGGCGAACTTCTCCGACCACCAGTTTCACAATAACGGACTCAAGCCGACCAAGGATCACGGGCGATTTGAGGTCACGGGCGAGGAGCGGGACAGGCACGTCTTCTCGACCCCGAGCCTGCGGAATGTCGGACTCACCGGGCCATACATGCATGATGGTCGCTTCGAGACTCTGGAAGAAGTGGTGGCTCATTACAGCGGCCCGATGCACCGGGGTCCGTCACTTTCTCCTAACCTGGCGAAGCATTCCAAGGATGGGCTCAATCTGAGTAAGGAGGATCAAGCGGCACTTGTCGCCTTCCTCAAGACGCTCACCGATCCGAAATACGATCGGGACTTTTAAACTAATATAACTCTCCCTCATTTGTCTCTTCTCCTACTTGGGATGGGGGCGATAACAGATCATAAAAAGCCCGTTACCGAAGTAACGGGCTTTTTGTTGGGGGCAGCAGAGCTATCCTCATTGTGGTGTGTATAGTTGACGGATGTCTTGTGATAAAATGCAATTTTTCTGTCAATTATCTGATAAAATGAGGACTGAAAGTTCATCAACGTTGATTTATTTAACACAGCCATGGGCGATTCGGAGGCGATCAAGACTGCGTTTGGGGAGGGTTTGGGTTTCGAGGGGTTGCTTGCTCATCCTCTTTATGAAGTGGCCAACGCATGGGTTCGCCTTTCCTGAGGGAGATTCTTCCGATTAGTTAAGATTTGGGAGAGATTATTGGGAGGGGAGAAAGATTTTCTTTTTTGGGAGGATATTTTGGTTTCTCTGATTTTTAGGCTACTGGGGGCGATTTATTTAAGGAATATTGTTAATTAAGGAAAGAATTATCGAGCATTACAAAAAATCATTAAATTTATATAGATCGATTATAAATGTATATAGATTACCTATGAATGAACAGATAAACTGTCCCGCCTGTAGCGGAGTTTTGAAGGCTGAATCAGGACTTTTGGAAGGCCCCTGCGTCTTTTGCGAAACAAATCTTCGCGTCAATGTTCAGATCGTAGTTCTCAACGAGCCGAGAGCAGTCAGTAGTAATGACAATTGGAGGGGTTGGTCAGAGGGGGCGCATAAAGGGCGTGGTCCAACTGCGAAGCTTACCAGGAGTGGAACATCATACCGCGTTTAGACTGATTTCCCGAGAAAAGTCGGCTTGCGGTAATTTCTTCTTAGGCTAAATGTGCAGTGGCGTATTTTTTAGCGCACGCATTACCTTATGAGTTCTACTTTGACTGTCGACGAAGCCCGGGAGCAACTGGATTCCCAGACCCGGGGAATGATGAACTGGCACTTTTCGCCAGAGACTGGATGTCCCTATTGGCTCGATTGGGCCAAGGAAGCGGGTTGGGACCCTCGAAAAAAGGTGAAGAAGTTCGCTGACATGCTTCATTTCGATAATTTCGATGATGAAGTGCTGCGCAAAGAAGATCCGGCTAAGTTTATCCCGAAGGCCTTTGAGGGCCGTCCTTACAACGTTTTCGAAACGGGAGGCACCACGGGTATGCCCAAGCAGCGTATCGGTTGGGAGGACTACAAAACCGACTATACCGAGTTTTCTGAGCATTACGGGCCCGACTTTTTCCCGCAGGGTGCTAACTGGCTGATGGTCGGACCGACCGGGCCCCGACGTCTCCGGATGGCGATCGAGCACCTCGCGAACATTCGTGGGGGAGCGTGCTACTTCATCGATCTTGATCCTCGTTGGGTAAAGCGCCTCATCGGGATGGGTGAGATGCAAATGGCGAAGGCCTACCAAGAGCACGTAATCGATCAAGCTGTCACCATCTTACGTCACCGTGACATTAAGTGCATCTTCACCACTCCGCGTCTTCTCGAGAGTCTCTCGCTGCGCATGTCCCTTGCCGATGCCGGCATCCGGGGCGTCTTTGCTGGAGGCACCACCATGACTCCGCAATATGTGAAGTTCATCCAGGAAGAAGTTCTCGAAGGAAAAATCAACTACGCGCCCACTTACGGAAATACCCTCATGGGCCTCGCCATTTCCAGAAAGCGCGAGCCCGGTGAGTATTCGCTGACCTACTATGCGCCTCAACCCCGCGCGACTTTGCGGGTCGTCGATCCGAAGGATTCCACCAAGATTGTCGACTACGGTGAATATGGACGCGTCGAGCTCACCACGATGACAAAGGAGTTTTTCGTTCCTCGTTTCCTTGAGCGCGACGAAGCAATCCGTCGCACCGAGTGCGACGAGTTTCCATGGGACGGTGTTGGCGATGTGCGTCCCTTCCAATCTGGTACCAAGGCAGTTATTGAAGGTGTTTATTAACTAAAATGGTCTGAGGGGTTGGCAATTAGCTTTTAGCGATTAGCAGTTACTACGTCACACTAATGATAGGGAATTTTCGTAAGCTTAATTTACAGGAAAAAGCGCATAAATTTACGCTTCTGCTGTAATAAAGAAGTACAGCCTCTTTAAAAATCGGAGCAGAAACTCCAAAAACGCTAGGGGCTCAAAGTTAAAACTCAATCGCCAGCTCCGCCCACCAAACCACTCACTTTTCCAAAGATGCAAATTCCTATTCTCCGCCTTGGCGAAACTTACGAGTCCGCTGACCATGTCAAGCTGAACGAAGACCTCGTTACGCATACCGCGAACCCAGGGATCATCCGTCGCGATCTTCTCCGCATTTCCGAGTCGAAAGCGGCTCTCGATGCCATCCCCGCAGAGGCGCTTGCAGATTACTGCGAGGCTGCTGCTGAACTCTTCTTGCACGCCGAACTTCCTTGTGGCGACTCGACGCAAGGCCCGCAGGACTACATTGAATCGCTCTCTGATCTCACGCGTCTTCCTCACACTTTGGTGAGGATGAATATGGGGAAAATCCATGCTGCGATGTCGCAGATTCGTACCGTGATTGGAGGCCTGACCCGTGGCATGCCTTTAGAAATTTTCGACCGTGGCATTACTTCCGTCGGTGACCTTGAGGTGAACTATTATCCCGCGACCACTTCGCTCGGCGTCGCTCTTCCCAGTAACGCTCCGGCGGTCAATTCACTCTGGCTTCCCGCGCTTGTGATGAAGATTCCTGTGCTGCTCAAGCCAGGACGCGAAGATCCCTTCACCCCACTGCGCATCGCGCAGGCCATGATCCAGGCTGGTTTTCCAAAGGAAGCCTTTGGTTATTATCCCACCACTCACGAAGGCGGCGACACCTTACTGACTTCCTGCGGAGCGGGCATTTCCTTCGGATCCGATGTCACCGTGCGGAAATATGCGCCCTTCAAAACCATCCAGGTTCACGGGACTGGACGCTCCAAGATTCTCATCGGCGACGACTTCATTGACCGCTGGGAAGACTATCTCGACGTTCTCGTTACTTCCATTGCTGCCAATGGTGGCCGCAGTTGCATCAACACTTCAGCCATCTTGGTGCCATCGCATGGGGCTGAAATTGCTGAAGCGCTTGCAGCCAAGCTTGCAGAAGTCAAACCGCTCGCGCGTGATGATTCCAATGCTCTTCTTTGTGGTTTCGCCAACACTGCGATGGCCGAAGGAATCGATGGTATGATCGAAGATCATCTCAAAGAAAAAGGCGCACGCGATGTCACCGCCGCTCATCGTTCCGGCGCTCGGAAGGCGGAGGCCTTTGATCAGACCTATCTCTGCCCGACGCTTATCGCCTGCGATGACAAGGATCACCCACTTGCCAATACCGAGTTCATGTTCCCCTATGCGAGCATCGTCGAAATGCCACAGTCCGAGATGCTTGCTAACATCGGTGAGACTTTAGTCGTGAGTGCTTTCACCGGGAACAAAGAGTGGATCCAGGACCTCATGCTGAGCCCGAATATCGAGCGCCTCAACATCGGACCGTTCCCGACCAATCGCGTCCAGTGGGAGCAACCGCACGAAGGAAATCTCTTTGAGTTCCTCTACCACCGTCGCGCGATTCAGGGTGATCTTTCTGCGATCCAATAGGCATAGGTTTTTCTGAAATAGAATTCGAAGACGCCTTCCAAAAGGGCCTTGGAAGGACGCGGGTGAGGATAAATTATTTCTTTTGCTCAATGGCCTTCTGGTCACGGTATCCGAGGAGGAAAAGTATCCTGATTATTTGAACCTCGCATCAGGCGAGCATAACGAGGAAAGCTTCGCCAAATGGTTGCGTGAAGTTACCGCCGAGATTTGAAAGAGCGGCCCTATTTCTTCGGTAGCCCATTGACTCCACTTTCTTTGTGACAAATCACCTTCAACTTATTCTCCATGGCCCGGGTTCTCTTGCGGAACTTCCGAAACACGTATCGGGAAAAGTCCTCATCGTCACCGATCCCGGGATCGTGGCAGCGGGGCATCTCGAGTCGACGACCTCTCTCTTACATGATGTTGTTGTATACGATGCCGCCCACGAAAATCCCACGGAGTCCGATGTCGCGGCCTGCGCCGAGTTCGCCCGTTCGATGAATCCCGATGTCATTATCGGTCTAGGCGGGGGAAGCTCGATGGACACCGCCAAGGGCACCCTTTTCCTCCTCAGTGGAGGCGGGATAATATCCGATTACCAAGGCCACGGAAAAGCAAAGGGGAAAATGTTGCCCTTTATCGCCATCCCGACCACCGCAGGAACCGGAAGCGAGTGTCAGAGTTACGCCGTGCTCAGCCGTGATGGTTCCCATGAGAAAATGGCCTGTGGAGATCCGCGAGCCCTTGCGAAAACGGTCATCCTTGATCCGGAACTCACGGCTTCGATGCCCCTGCGAGTGGCGAGACTCACTGCCCTCGATGCTCTTTCCCATGCCCTCGAAAGCGCGGTCTGCACCAAGTCCACTCCCGAGTCCCGCGAGCTTTCTTTTGCCGCGTTCCAAAAAATCGAGCCTGTCATTGAGCCGATTCTCAAGGGTGAGGCGACCACCGCACAGCGTGGCGACATGCTCCGTGGCGCGGCGCTTGCCGGCCAGGCCATCGAGTCCTCGATGCTCGGTGCCGCTCACGCCACGGCGAACCCACTCACCGCGCACTTCGATGTTGTCCATGGCCGCGCCGTCCTCACCATGCTCCCCACGATCATGCGATGGAATTCCACGGTGGTGGGTGAAATCTATGAGGAACTCCGTCCCGATCTCATCGAGTGGGTCGAGGGCCTGCGAACGATTGCCGAATTGGAACCTGTCCAGGTCCCTGCGGAAATGATTCCTCAATTGGCTGCCGAAGCAACCAAGCAATGGACTGGTCAATTCAACCCGCGCTCTTTCGATGAGGCAGATTTTGTGTCACTCTATCGCGACGCCTTATGAAGCTTTCTTATTTTTCGCTACTCATTGTCCTCGCCTCATGCAAACCGGCAGAGGAAGACGAGAACGCCTCCGGAAAGAATCAAACAGAGTGGACCCGCACTTCATGGCCGGTGGCCCGGGGTGGTGCCGGGCTTTCCGGCACAACGGGGGACCCGCTTCCCGGAAAACCTGAGGTCGCGTGGACTTTCAAAACCGATGGCCCCATTCTTGGAGAGGCGATCGTCTCCGGCTCCTCCGTGGTCTTTGGAAATGACATGGGCCTTCTCTACGTGCTCGATTTCGAGACGGGTGACCTTATTTGGAAAAAGGAATACGAGGACGCCATCGAGGCCACGCCCGCCATCCACGAGGATACTCTTTTTGTGGGGTGCCAGGATTCCTTCCTCTATGCCCTCGATCTCGCGACCGGTGACGAAAGGTGGAAGATCGAGACCGATGACAAAATCACCGCTGGCGTGAATCTCATCGGGAGTCCCGATGGAAAAGAAACCTGGGTTATTCTGAATGGCTACGATGGGGTCTGCCGAGCGCTCCGCACTGCCGATGGTAAGGAAATGTGGAGACACGAAACCCAGGAGTTCATCAATGGCAGCCCTGCGATTGTGGATGGAAAACAGATCGTCTTCGGCGGATGTGACCGGGTTCTCTATTCGCTCGATGTCGCAACGGGCAAGCCGAACGAGGCCATCGAGACCGATGCGGAGATTGTCTCCACAGTTGCGACGTCCGGGACTTTTGTGGCTTGGGGAAATTACGGAAACGAAGTTCTTGCCGCGGATGTTGCCACCGGCCAAAAAGTCTGGACTTACACTGATCGCAAGTTCCCCTTCATGAGCGCTCCCGCGATCAATGAAACACAGGTCTTCATCGGTTGCCGCGATAAGAAACTACACGCCATTTCAAGAGCCGATGGCTCCGCGCTTTGGCAGTATAAGACCGGCGGACGGGTCGAATCCTCTCCGCTTCTCTTCACCGATGCTGTCGTGGTGGGATCATCCGACGGGCGGGTGTATGCCCTGGAGTTGGGTCAAGGGGAAGAACTCTGGAAGCTCGATCTCGGCGAGGCGATTGTCGCCGCTCCAAGCTTTGCCCGGGGCACGATCTTTGTTGGGGGAGAAGACGGGACCCTTTTCGCGATCAAGGAGAAGGAATGAAATTTGCGAAACATTTGAATAAAAGAGGGACGGTTTCTGTTTCACTAGAATCGACCCGTCAGTCATCTCATGAAGCTCTCACTTGCCCTGCCACTCCTCGGCCTCCTCTTTGTCTCCTGTCACCAAGATAAGGTTACCCAAGGTTCGCTGGCCGATCCTGATCAGATTCTTCGCTTGGAAGAGCGTCTCGGATCCATAGAGGATCACATTTCCCAGTTGAACCGCGCTCTGGATGACTCTCGCGTTCAGCAAAATAAGCTCGCCGAACTCCAATCCGAGATCTCCCGTCTTGAGGCTGCTGCGAAAAGATCGGAAACCAAGAATGCGGCGCCCAAGCCCTTAACCCTGAAGCCGGACTCTGATGGAGAAATTGATCCACGGGTTGCTCGATTGACTGCCGTAGGAGAATCCCTGGGGACCGTTTACACCCTAGATGGCCGTAAGTTTTATGAGGCCCGCATCACCCGGGTCACTGACGTGGGAATCGAGATCCAGCACCGCGATGGTTCCGCACGTCTTCATTTCAGTGGTCTCGCTCCCGACATCCGTCATCGTTTTCCCTACGTCCCGGAGATGGCCCAAAAAGCTCTCCAGCTCGAACGCATGCTTCAAGCTCAGCGGAATCAATCGACTCTTCAGCACACTCTGGCTCAGCTTGAGAACGAAAAGAAGCGTCGCTTGGTAGCGGAAAAACAGGCTTACGAGTTTCAGGCCCGGGTCGTCAACACTCCCGTTCACAACACGATCCAAATCGTCGTGGATCCTCCGATCTATCGCGGCTCCTCTCATGTCGTGGTCAACCGTCCGATCATCGTGGATGAGCCTTACTGCCCACCCACGACCACCATCGTGCGGCAGCCAACCGTGGTCACCACTCCAGTGGTTCGCCGTCCTCAGATTTCCCGTCCCTCACGTCCCACCACCACCGTTTCCAAGGTCACACGACCGTCTCAAGTGACACGGCAACCCTCCGTTCCCCGCCCCGCCGTGGTGCGCCCGCGGACTCCTTCCCGTTCGATCTCTCCCATGCTCTCCC
>ENA-OSJC01002653-OSJC01002653.1-marine-metagenome-genome-assembly--contig:-NODE-2653-length-13323-cov-10.555866_pt1 | contig 13323 bp, 14 predicted proteins | sample MGYA00237885_ERZ534234 | MGnify/ENA primary metagenome ERZ534234 (study PRJEB26413, sample SAMN06343907) | marine metagenome | isolation source: coastal waters | place: Atlantic Ocean: West Antarctic... | reverse complement strand
ATCCTTATGTCGGTAATAGAATAACTATCCTCACCTTGTGAGACCCAAGGGGCTTTCGTCCTTCTTAAGACGTGACAATTAGTTATTACTTCACCTTTTCCAACTATAACCCCAGAACCATATGCAAGACTTCCGCTTTCAGTATAGCCTCGAACCATAACTATTGAACCAAAAGCTTTCAATAAAGCAGCTCGATCAAAAGCTCCAGCAAAAGATGTATGAATTAATAATGTAAGTAACAGAAAGAATTGTTTCATAGCTAACCTTGTAAATTAAATTTGTATTATCTCGACTAATTGTATCTATTAAAGTTCTCAAACTGTTAAAATAAGTCTTTTGCACTGTATAAGTTTAAATTTTGAACCAAAAGTTTCCTAATAGTCCATTTGAATTACATCAACCCTTCATGCCAGCAGGTGATCAGCCTAAAGCAATAGAGAAATTATCTCATGGTATTGAATCAGGTGAAAAATTTCAGACACTTCTTGGTGTTACTGGATCTGGTAAAACTTATACTATAGCTAATGTTATCGCAAAAACAGGCAGACCCGCGATTGTTATGGCACCAAACAAAACTCTTGCAGCTCAACTTTATTCTGAATTTAAAGAATTTTTCCCAAATAATTCTGTGGAATACTTTGTATCTTATTACGATTATTATCAGCCAGAAGCTTATGTTCCAGGAAGGGATGTTTTTATTGAGAAAGATTCAAGCATCAATGACCATATCGAACAAATGAGACTGTCAGCCACTAAGGCATTATTGGAAAGAGATGATTCGGTTATTGTTGCTACAGTGTCAGCTATTTATGGTATTGGCGATCCTGTTGATTATCAAGGAATGGTTTTATATATAAATGTTGGAGAAAAATTACTGCAAAGAAATATAATTTTACGTTTACTATCTATGCAATATACAAGGAATGATTTTGATTTTTCACGAGGGGTTTTTAGGGTTCGTGGCGATACTATAGATATTTTTCCTGCTGAAAATTCAGAAACAGCAATCCGTATAAGTTTATTTGACGATGTTATTGAGTCAATTACAGCATTTGATCCATTGACTGGTCAATTATTTGGGAAAGTTAAAGCCTTTACTGTTTATCCATCTAGTCATTATGTTACACCTAGAGATAGTACATTAAGGGCAATTGATAGGATAAAAATTGAATTGGTAGATAGGGTTAAAGATTTTGTAAGCGAGGGTAAGTTAGTTGAAGCGCAACGTATAGAACAAAGAACGAAGTTTGATATTGAAATGCTTAATGAGATAGGATTTTGTAAGGGTATTGAAAACTATTCCCGCCATCTATCCGGAAGAAAAGAAGGAGATCCAGCGCCAACTTTACTAGATTACCTTCCTCAAAATTCAATAATGATTATCGATGAAAGTCATGTAACAATTCCTCAAATAGGCGGCATGTCCAAAGGGGATAGGGCTAGAAAAGAAAATTTAGTTAACTATGGCTTTCGTCTGCCCTCTGCACACGATAATAGACCATTAAGGTTTGAAGAGTTCGAAGCAGTAATGCGCCAATGTATTTTTGTTAGTGCAACGCCTGCAGACTATGAAGCCAATCATTCAAAGATAATTGTTGAACAAGTTGCTCGCCCAACTGGATTGATCGATCCAGAAATTATTGTGAAACCTGCTGATAGCCAGGTAGACGACTTATTAGGGGAAATTAGAAAAAGAGTAGACCTAAAAGAAAGGGTATTAGTAACTACATTAACTAAGCGGATGTCTGAAGATTTGACTGATTACCTTAATGAGCATGGTATTAAAGTAAGATACCTTCATTCCGAAATTGATACAGTCGAAAGAGTGGAAATTATTCGTGATTTAAGAATTGGTAAATTCGATGTCGTAGTTGGTATCAATCTTCTTAGGGAAGGTTTGGATATTCCAGAAGTATCACTAGTTGCTATTTTAGATGCTGATAAAGAAGGATTTTTAAGATCTGAGAGGTCTTTAATTCAAACGTCTGGAAGAGCAGCAAGAAATCTGAATGGGCAAGTAATTTTTTATGGTAATAAAATAACCAAGAGTATGAAAGCAGCGATTGACGAAACAGATAGACGAAGAAAAAAACAAATGAAATTTAATCAAGATAATAATATTACTCCAGTTGGGATTGTAAAAAAAGTTAAAGATATTATTGAAACTCTTGAGGATGTTGAGGAACATAAAAAAGAGAGAGCTTTAAGAAAAGAAAATAGAAAATATGAGGACTTAACTGAGCCTGAGATAATTAAAGAGATAGCAAAATTAGAAAAATCAATGCAAGTTTCTGCTAGAAATTTAGAGTTTGAAAAAGCAGCAAACGTCAGAGATCAGGTTAAGTATTTAAAAGAAAAAATATATGGAGCTAATATTAAAGATAGAATTTAATTTAGAAATGTCATTGATTTTATTATAAAAAACAATATAATACCTATTCTTTGAATCCTTGCTTCACAACAATAAAGTTGGAAGCTTTAACCATAAGGAATTTTATGCGACACTACGAATTAGTATTTATTGTTCATCCCGATCAAAGTGAGCAAGTCCCAGCCATGATCGAAAAATACCAAGCATTAATAAAGGCAAGTAAAGGAGCAGTTCATAGATTAGAAGATTGGGGCAGACTCCAACTTGCATATCCAATCCAAAAAATTCATAAAGCTCATTATGTATTAATGAATATCGAATGTAACCTAGATACTTTAGCTGAAATTGAACATACTTTTAAATTTAATGATGCAATTATTCGCCATCTTCTTTTTGCAACAAAAACTTCGATAACCTCTCAATCACCAATGATGAGAGAAGAAAAGTCTAAGTCGCTAGTTGGTGATAAAAAAATTCAAGAGCCAGCAAAAGTAGAACCTAAAAAAGTAGAGCCTGTCGAAAAAACAGAGCCTGTCGAAAAAGCAGAGCCTGTCGAAAAAGCAGAGCCTGTTGAAAAAGCAGAGCCTGTTGAAAAATCAGAGAAAGAGGGAGAATAAAAAATGGCTAGAGATATGTATAAAAGAAGACGTTATTGTAGATTTTCTGCAGAAGGTATCAAGGAAGTTGACTATAAAGATGTTAGCCTTCTAAAAGATTTCATCACTGAAAATGGTAAATTAATACCAGCTAGAATAACTGGTACTAAATCTAGATATCAAAGACAATTAACAACTGCTGTAAAGAAGGCAAGATTTTTAGCACTTTTACCATTTACTGACAAACACTAAGGAGCTCTTATGGAAATAATTTTATTAGAAAAAATCATAAATCTTGGTGAATTAGGTGACATAGTAAATGTTAAGGACGGCTATGGTAGAAATTTTTTAATTCCACAAGGAAAAGCAAAAAGAGCGACTGAATCAAATAAGGCTGAGTTTGAAATTAAACGTTCAGATATTGAAAAGCAACAAGCAGCTTTATTAAAAGTAGCTCAAAAAAGACTTAAAGATTTAGAGGGCTTTGTTCTCGAAATTAAACAAAAATCAGGAATTGATGGAAAACTCTTTGGTTCAGTAAGTAACATTGACATTACCGAGGCTCTAACTAATGCGGGCCATGAAATTATTAAGTCTGAAATTAGAATGCCTGACGGACCATTGAAGAATACTGGTGAGCATATGATTGCTTTAACTCTTCATCAAGAGGTTAATCTAGAAATAAAAGTCGTTGTAATCGGCGAGGAATAATATAATTATTTTTATTTAATTAAGCTGCCAATAGGGCAGCTTTTTTTTTATTGGTTATAATCATGTTATGGCTGATGATCAAATTAAAAATTTAAAACTTCCCCCTCATTCTATCGAGGCCGAACAATCTTTGTTGGGCGGTTTATTGATTGATAACTCTGCATTAGATCAGGTAGCTGACACCATTTCTTCAAAAGATTTTTACAGGCAAGATCATAAACAAATATTTATACATATAACGAATCTCATTAACTCAAGTAATCCAGCAGATATTATTACTGTTGCTGAATCATTGGAAAAAAATTCTGAACTAGCTTCAACTGGAGGTATGTCATACCTTGGAAGTCTTGCAGAAAATATGCCTTCAGTTGCTAATATTAGAGGCTACGCAAAAATTATTCGTGATAACTCAATTTTACGTAACTTAATTACCGTAGGTTCAGATATTGTTGAAGGTGCTTTTTTGCCAAAAGGAAAAGATGCACAGCAATTATTAGATGAAATGGAGGCCAAGTTATTTGCTATTGCTGAATCTGAGAGTAATAGGTTAGGCTATAAAGATTTCCAAGCCGTTGTAGCTCAAGTTGTAAGAGATCTGGAAGAGAGAGGTCAAAATCCTGGAACTGTAACTGGTCTATCTACTGGCTTTACAGATTTAGATAACTTAACTACTGGACTTCATGGTGGGGAATTAGTAATTGTCGCCGGAAGACCTTCTATGGGTAAAACCGCATTAGCAATGAATATTGCTGAAGCTTGTGGAGTAGATCAAAATAAAGCAGTTGCTATATTTTCAATGGAGATGGGATCGGAGCAAATAGTGACAAGACTTCTTGGAGCGGTTTCTAAAGTTAATCAGCAAAAAATGCGAACTGGAAAAATGGATGAAGATGATTGGGCAAAAATTGCTGATGGTTTAGGGCGCCTTAATGAAGCACCACTTTTCATCGATGAGGGCTCAGCGCTTAACTCTTACGAACTGAGGGCGCGTGCAAGAAGATTACATCGATCTACTGAAGGTGGGTTGGGACTAATAGTCGTTGATTATATTCAACTTATGTCGGCATTAGGCGGTCAGCAGGGTGAAAATAGAGCCACCGAAATATCTGAAATTTCTCGCTCATTAAAGTCACTGGCTAAAGAGTTAAATGTCCCAGTTGTTGCACTATCTCAACTTAACAGGAATGTAGATAGCCGACCAGATAAAAGACCTCAAATGTCGGATTTAAGGGAATCTGGGGCTATCGAGCAAGATGCAGACGTGATTATGTTTATATATCGAGACGAAGTTTATAACCCAGAGTCGGCTGATAAAGGAATTGCTGAAATAATTTTAGCTAAACAAAGGAGTGGCCCAATTGGTACAGTTAAGCTAACTTTTGTAGGTGAATTTACGCGGTTTGAGAATTATGCAAATCCGGGATATGAGTCTCCAGGCTATTAAAATTTAATGAGACCACTTAAAGCAACGATTAATCACCAAGCGCTATTAAACAACCTTAATCATATAAAAAAAATAGCAAAGCAAAGCAAAGTAATGTCTGTTTTAAAAGCAAATGCATATGGCCATAGTTTATTAGATGTAGCCAAAACATTAAAGTCTTCCGATGGTTTTGCAGTTCTTTCAATTAATGAAGCGATGCAACTACGAGAAAATAAATTTAAGCAAACCATACTATTGTTAGAAGGTTTTTTTGATAAGGATGAAGTTAATATTGCTTCAAAATTAAGAATTAATATAACTATTCACAATCAAAGACAAATTGAGTTAATTAATCAAGTAAAACCAATATTTCCAATTAATATACATTTAAAAATTAATACAGGAATGAATCGATTAGGTTTTATGCCAGACGAAATAAATTATTTGCTTGAGTCTTTAAGTGGTAATCCACATATTGAAGATATTGTTTTAATGACGCACTTTGCGACTGCAGATGAAGAAGAGGGGATAGAAAAACAGCTTGGCATCTTTAATTTAATATCTGATAACTATAATTACCCTGCCTCAGTCGCAAATTCGGCTGCCATTATCAAATACCCTGAGTCTAGACTAGACTGGATAAGACCAGGAATTATGCTTTATGGTCTTTCCCCATTTGAAAATAAAACTGCTAAAGATTTAGAGCTAATGCCAGCAATGTCATTAATGTCAAAAATAATTGCAGTTCAAAACATTAAAGCTGGAAATTCGGTTGGATATGGATTAGGTTTTAAAGCAAATAAAGATATGAGGATTGGGATTGTGGCGTGCGGTTATGCAGATGGCTATCCGAGACATGCTAAAAATGGAACACCTGTTGCAATTGATGGGCACCTCTCTTCTTTAGTAGGGCGTGTATCAATGGATATGTTGTATGTTGACTTAACACAAATCCCAAGTGCAAGTATTGGTTCAAACGTAGAACTATGGGGAGAGCAAGTTTTTGTGGATTCTGTTGCACAATGCTCAGGTACAGTTGGTTACGAGTTAATTTGTGCTATTTCAGCCTCTCAAAGAGTCCCTTTAAGGAATATCAATGCCTAAAAGTAAAATTGTTTATCAGTGTACGGAGTGTGGTGGACAATCCACTAAGTGGCAGGGGCAATGCCTTCATTGTTTTGGGTGGAACACATTAGTAGAAAGCCTTATAGAGGCAAAGGGCGTAAAAAGATATGCTTCTTTAGCAAAATCGAATGAATTAATAAAATTAAGCGAAGTTGAAACAATAAATATTTTAAAAAGACAAACAAAAATTTCAGAATTTGACCGTGTTTTAGGTGGTGGATTTGTTCCTGGCGGAGTTATTTTATTAGGAGGTGATCCTGGAATTGGTAAGTCAACAATACTAATTCAAGCTTTATCAAAAATAACACAAGACCCAAGTGATCCTTGTAACGTTATTTACATTAGCGGTGAAGAGTCTTCACAACAAATTGCGATGCGAGCAAAGCGTTTAGAGCTTGAGGTTTCAGATATTTCAATTTTATCTGAGATTAATTTAGAAAAAATAGTTCAAACTGTTGAAAAGAACAAGCCTAATGTGGTTGTGATTGATTCAATTCAAACAATTTACTCTGAAGAAATTACTTCAGCACCTGGCTCAGTAACTCAGGTTAGAGAGTGCTCAGCTCAGCTCACAAGAATTGCTAAACAATTAGATATTACAATGATTCTTGTTGGGCATGTAACAAAGGAAGGAACTTTGGCTGGCCCAAGAGTTTTAGAGCATATTGTTGATACCGTGCTTTACTTTGAAGGGGATCCAAGCTCAAGCTTTAGAATGATTCGTGCATTTAAAAATAGATATGGTGCAGTAAACGAACTGGGCGTATTCGCAATGACAGAGAAAGGCCTTAAAGAGGTGACCAACCCATCAGCTTTGTTTTTGTCACATCATCATAAGCAAGTTAATGGGTCATGCATTACTTGTATTCAAGAAGGCTCAAGGCCTATGTTAATAGAAATTCAAGCTTTAGTTGACGGCTCTCATGGACAATCCCCTAAAAGGCTTTCGGTAGGATTAGATCAAAACCGATTAGCTATGTTACTAGCCTCTTTAAATAGACATGCTGGGCTTGCCTGTTATGATCAAGATGTATTTGTAAATGCCGTTGGCGGCGTAAAAATAACAGAGCCAGGAGTTGATTTGGCTATTCTATGTGCAATCGTATCATCCTTTAAAGATCAACCATTAGACCAAAAAACAGTTATATTTGGGGAGATTGGTTTAGCGGGTGAAGTCCGACCAGTTCAAAGGGGCCAAGAAAGACTTAAAGAGGCTGCTAAATTAGGATTTACTCGTGCGATTATTCCAAAAGCAAATCAAGCCAAACAAAAGATTAAAGGGATTGAAATATTACCAGTTGAAAATCTTTCTCAGGCTTTAGATTTAATTAAGCAATAGTTATTTAATCCATTGGTAATTAAAAGAGGTAAGCAGAACAATTAACAGTTTTCTTAAACTTGATAGCCCTATTTTTTGGTTAAGTATATTTTCTGGACTGTCCTTTGCAATTTTAGATAACATCACATAGTAAATATTCCCCATCATTAAACCTGGCTTTTGACTAACTTTATCCACACCAGGGAGGCTATCAATAGCAAGCTTATAATAATAATGCGCACGTTGTGTTTGATTGATAACTAAATCTTCTATTTTTTTATCATTAATATATTTAAGAATTTCTGTTTCAGTAATATTAAACTTTTTAAGTTCGTCGAGTGGGATATAAATTCGACCCCTTTTTGCATCCTCACCGATGTCTCTAATAATATTAGTTAGCTGCAAAGCTACCCCAAGGTTATGTGCATATTTTAGAGTCTTTGCATCTTTATATCCAAAAATTTGGGCAGATAATATACCCACAGTTGATGCAACTCGATAGCAATAAAGTTGAAGCTGCTTAAAGTTGTCGTAACGATTAAAATTAAGGTCCATCTCCATACCATTAATAATCTCAATAAAGTAAGCCTTATCAAGCTCGTAATCGCTTATATATGGCTCTAAAGCTTTAGTGATTGGGTGTTGAGGTTTATTATTGTACAACCGATCAATTTCCAATCGCCACCAGTCTAATTTACTTTTACCAATATTGTATTCCTTACATTCATCAGCTATATCATCAACTTCTCGACAAAATGCATAAAGTGCAGTTAAGGCATTTCTTTTTTTTTGCCCTAGAAATATGAAGGCAAATAAAAAGCTAGAATGACTTTCTTTAGTTTTTTGTTTGCAATAATCTTGAGGACTCATTTAGTAAGGATACATCGACAAAATAATAGTAACCAATCTATTTTGGATAGTTTAGGAGGGTTATTAAATAAATCACAATCTTCATTTTTCATTCTATTCAATAATAAATTTGCCGCACTAAACATAATTTTGATTTGTAATCTTAGCCTACCTTTTGTATTCGAAATTAAAGGAAGGCCTTGTATTAATATTTGATCAATCCGCTGCAACCAAAATTTCTTATATATTTGCCAATTAACATTAAATTTTTTATTACGAATATCAGATATCTCTAGATTAAACTTTACCATCTCATTGGTTGGAATATATAACCGGTCTTTTAATATATCTTCATAAAAGTCTTGGCTAATTCCAATAAGTGCCAATGCATGACAGATTGAATTTGAATAAATAATATTTTTTTTTGTATCTTCTCCAAATAAACGTAAGATTATTTCACCTGCTGGAGCAGCTGCTTTATTAGCATAATCAATAAATTCATCAAAATTTGTATAGCGATTATTAACGATATCTTGTTTAAATGCATCGATAAATTTTTGAAGTAAATTCATAGGAATTTGAAATTGATTAATTATTTTGTAAATATCAAGAAATAATAAATCTACATTTAAATTATTTTTTTTTATTTTATTTAAATTTAATTGATAAATTTTTAAATTTTCTAACCTTTCTTTTTTAGTAAAACTTCCTTCATCTGCTATATCATCTGCTGTTCGTGCAAATTGATAGAGAATTATTGCAGCTTCTCGAATATTTTTTGGGTAAAGAAAGGTAGCTACAGGAAAGTTCTCATAATGTTTTTTACTTTCTTTTCCTGCCTCCAAGGTAATATAATGTCTCATAAATAAAGTATGACATAGTTGTTAAATTATTTTATTGCATAGGAAAAAAATATGTTTGGAATTATCGGTGGTACAGGCTTAGGTGAAATTGAGGATTTAATAGTTGAAAAAAAAGAGGTTATTAAAACTCCTTATGGACAGACTTCAGAACCCTTAACTTTTGGAATGCTTGGATCCAACAAAGTGATTTTCTTGGCCAGACATGGAAAAATTCACTCCATTCCTCCGCACTTAATTAATTATCAAGCAAATATATGGGCCCTTCATTCGGTTGGGGTTAAAAATCTTATTGGAATAAATACTGTTGGCTCTATTGACACAGAATTTATGCCTGGAGACTTTGTATTTCCTAATCAAATTATCGATTACACTTTTGGTAGAAAAAATACTTTTTTTGATGGAATTAAAAGCCCAGTAAAACATATTGACTTTACCTTTCCTTTTGATAATAATTTGCGGAATAGTTTTTTAACGGTATCTAAAACTTTAAAAATAAAAAACCATGCAAATGCTGTTTATGCATCAGTGCAGGGGCCTAGGCTTGAGTCAGCCGCTGAGATTAACCGCTATGAAAATGATGGAGCAAGTATTGTTGGAATGACAGGTATGCCAGAAGCTTCTCTAGCAAGAGAGATTGGGTTGAAGTATGCATTAATTTGCCCAGTGGCAAATCATGCGGCAGGAAGGGGTCTTAATAAGGATGGTGTTACTCACGAAGAAATTAATGTTAATTCTAAAAAAATGGCTTTAAATATAACCAATTTAATTAAAGGGATTATTGAATCATATGGCAATTAAAGAAATAATAAAGATGGGCCATCCATTGTTGCTTGAAAAAGCAACACCTATAACTGAATTTGATACCCCAGACTTACATAAGTTAGTTGAAGATATGATTGAGACTATGGAGGATGCTAGCGGTGCAGGTTTAGCAGCACCTCAAGTGGGTGAAGGAATTCAGTTGGTTATTTTTGGCCACGATACTGAAAGATATCCAGAAGATGATTCGATCCCATTTACAGTTTTAATTAATCCAATTATTACAGCTTTAACCGATGAAACTGAAGATGGTTGGGAAGGTTGTTTATCAGTTCCTGGAATGAGAGGCTTAGTGCCAAGATTTCAAAGAATTAATTACAAAGGTTCTGATCAGTTTGGTAAAGAAATCGACAGAGACGTTGAAGGCTTTCACGCCAGAGTGGTTCAGCACGAGTGCGATCATTTAATTGGGATGCTTTATCCCTTAAGAATAAAGGATTTAAGATTTTTTGGTTTTGAAGATACATTATTTTCTGAATAAAGCTTCAAGTTAGTTATTCCATATGATAAAATTCGCACTTCGGAAGAGTGGCAGAGCGGTTTAATGCACCGGTCTTGAAAACCGACGTGGGTTCGCACCCACCGTGAGTTCGAATCTCACCTCTTCCGCCACATTCAACTAGTAATTCCTTTGTTTTCAGAGATTCTCTTAATGCATTAAGTATAGGTAATCAATATATTTAAAATTATAAAATATATTTTCCTTTTAATATTGAAATACCTGCAATAGTTTCTATTTGTTGGTAGTAATTGCTTACTAACTTTTAATACGTATATTCTTATAATTTTTTTTAAATCAAAAGAATTTTAAAGTAGACTAAGGTCTTATGAAAAAAATATCAATTATTATCCCTTTTTATAACGAAAAATTCGTGTTAATCACATTTATAGATAACTTAATTCCAGAACTTAAGAAACTTAAAAATAAATATTCATTTGAAGTTATTTTATTAGATAATAATAGTGACGATGGGTCTTCAGTAGATGCAATCAATATTGCCAAAAAAAATAATTTTATATATAAATGCCAGAATAGAAATTTCGGGTATCAAGCAAATATACTTACTGGTTATGCAATATGCACAGGGGATGCTGCAATTCAAATTAATGCAGATGGTGAAGATAATCCAAACTTAATACATAAATTTCTTGATAAATGGGAAGATGGTTTTGATGTTGTATATGGGGTAATAACAAGAAGAAAGGAATCAATTTTTCTAGAGGCCCAGAGAAAAATTTTTTACAGGTTGATTAATTTTTTATCAGATATCAATATTCCTATTGATTCAGGTGATTTTAGATTAGTTGATAGAGGAATTATCAATCAAATAAAAACCTTCAAAGAATCCAATATTTATTTAAGAGGGATTATTAGTTACATTGGTGGAAGGCAAATCGGTATAAATTATAGAAGGGATGCGCGTTATGGGGGAGATAGTAAATTTAGTTGGTTTAAATATGTAACATTCGCTACTAATGCTATATTGTCATTTACAAATAAACCTCTTCATCTAGTTGCAACTATTGGCTTTATTACAAGTATTCTCAGTCTAATTGGGATATTGGTATACTTAACACAACATCTTCTAGGAATTGTTCCAGTAGATGGATGGACAACATTAATTATCGTTGCATTATCAATCCTTCTGTTTGTAATGTTATCCCTGAGTATAATTTCCCTCTATATTTCAAAAATATTAGATGAAGTAAGAAATAGACCGAGGTATATTTTAAAAAATGAAAAAAATTCTCATAACAGGCCATAGAGGTTTTATTGGGAGATATTTAACTAAATATTTTTCACAAGATAATTATGTTTTTTCTATACCGAAAAATGTTTTTAAATCTGGCAACTCATTGCGAGCTAAATTAGATAAGTATAAATGTGACTATATCTTTCATTTAGCTAGCCATACAAGCCTTCCAGAAGAAAATTACGAATACTATAGTGACCAAATAAAGAACACACTACTTCCTACAGTTAATTTAGCTCTTAATGCGCCTAAGACAACAAAAGTTATAATTTTCTTTGGGAGTATTGAGGAATATGGAGATTCTAAAACTCCTTACACAGAAAATAACGTGCCAAAACCTACAACTTCATATGGATGGGCTAAATATAGCTCGTATTTAGCAGTCAAAAGAATAATGGAGGATAGAAAAATCCCTTACATTTGGGTGAGGCCTTGTTTAGTTATCGGAGAGCATGCGAAACCACAAAGATTATTTGGTCAAATCTTTAATCATATAAATAATAATAAAAAATTGAAGATTAGGAATCCAAATAATATTAGAGACTTCATTACAGCTGACGACCTAGTAAAGATAATGGATGTTATTAAGGACAATAAGAAATTATACAATTCCACACTCAATATTAGCTTTGAAAATTACTTTAATATTAAAAATTTATATGAACATCTTTCAGAGGGTGTAAATTTAATAAAGTTAAAAAAAGATAGGCTTACAGGGTTACCAGGAAAAGATGTGTTAGTTAATTCAGCCAAAAAGTTAAAAAAGATTATTGGGAAGAATTTTGAAAATAATATAAATGAATACTTAAGAACATTAATCAAAAAAAATAAAAAATAGAATCGAATACTCAGTTTTTCATATATTTATTTTTTATTTAATTTTATCCAAGCAAAAATTCCAATAACTAGTCCACCAATCCATATAAAAATAAAAGCACTACCCATTACACTACCAATTATTGTGGTTGGGTCAAATTGCGTATTAATTACAAGGCCAATTACAGCCCAAAGAGCCACAGCTATAAATTTTTTTATACTCATAATTATTCCCTTCTTACCTTCTTTTTTTTCATAAGGCTAGTTTACTCATATCATTCATAAGTCCAAATTATATTATTACTTGTTAAACTATGTAAGTGAATATTTATATAATAAAATAATTTGTAATATGCTTAATAAAATAATTACCTCTAAATTACTTCCTTTCTTTATTGCCTTTACTGTAGCTATCTTAACTACTGGGTTTTTAAGGCTGCAACTTTTTACAGGCGTGCCTGAAACTGATGGTGGTTTTTATACTTTTATAAATCAATATTTTTATCATACTTTAAATAATGGCCAAGACATAAAAGGTATTCCTATACATTTATATCAATTGATGACCTACTGGGTTCATGGGCTAGATGTTCATCAGCTCATAGTGTTAAGGCTGATTGATGGTCTGGTAGCAATCACTGCCTCAATTATATTTTTTAAAGTGATTATAAAAGAAAG
>ENA-OSJC01002652-OSJC01002652.1-marine-metagenome-genome-assembly--contig:-NODE-2652-length-13324-cov-3.224806_pt1 | contig 13324 bp, 22 predicted proteins | sample MGYA00237885_ERZ534234 | MGnify/ENA primary metagenome ERZ534234 (study PRJEB26413, sample SAMN06343907) | marine metagenome | isolation source: coastal waters | place: Atlantic Ocean: West Antarctic... | reverse complement strand
TCTATTTCAGAGTTAGTCGAACATATTTCAAAACTAGATTTATTTATATCTGGAGATAGTGGCCCAATGCATATAGCGGCTAGTTTTCAAATACCAACTATTGCAATATTTGGACCAACTCGTGACGATGAGACTTCACAATGGATGAATCAAAAAAGTATAATAGTTAAAAAGAATTTAGAATGTCAGCCCTGTATGAAAAGAACTTGCCCACTTAAACATCACAATTGTATGAAGTTGATTGAAGCTTCAGATGTGTTGAAGGCAGTTAAGGGTTTAAATCAAAGCTTGAATTCTTGATCAATTAAGTGACAAATTATATGGCCAATAATTATATGCATTTCTTGAATTCTAGGCGTATCTTCAGAGGGAGCGACTAGGTTAACATCACAAATCTTATTCATTTCGCCACCATCTTTCCCACTAAGTCCGATAGTTTTGCATTGAAGTGTTGATGCTAGTTTAAGGGCGTTAATAATATTGCTACTTTTACCACTCGTGCTTATACCAATTAAAACATCGCCATTGTTTGCAAGTGCTTCAACTTGACGATTAAACACATGTTTATAGCCAAAGTCATTTGCAATTGCTGTTATAGCAGAAGTATCTGTAGTAAGGGCAATAGCTGGCAATCCTTTTCTATCCACTTTGTATCTGCCGACTAATTCTGCAGCAATATGTTGGGCATCTGCAGCACTACCTCCATTTCCAAATATTAAAATTTTTCCATCATTTTTCAAACAATTTATACATATTTTCGCAGAGGTGGCAATTTTAGCAGTTAGAGTTTGAAGTAAGCTTGAGGTTCTAATATGGGCTTCAAGCTCATTTTTTATAATATCATTCATGTATTTTGTATCCTTTCAATTGTTTTAGTGGTGCTTTTGTCATCAATAAATTTTACTAGCTTTAGTTCTTTTGCAATATTTTGACCTACCACTTCTTTTCCTTTGTAGTCCCCACCCTTAACAAGTAGATCTGGTTTGATTAACTTAATTAAATCAATGGGCGTGTCTTCATCAAATATTACAACATAATCAACAACTTCTAATGAGGCAAGAATATAGGCTCGATCATTTTGAGAATTAATTGGACGATTATCACCTTTTATTCTTTTGATAGAATTATCAGAATTAAGACCTAAAATCAATATATCACCAAAGCTTTTGGCTTTCTCTAAGTATTGAATATGTCCAATATGTAATATATCAAAACATCCATTAGTAAATACAATCTTTCGATCTTTGTCTTTTAATTCATCAACAATAGAAGATATCTCATTCCAAGTCTTGATATGTTCATCACTATTAGACTTATTTAGGCTAGATTCATATTCAATTATTTCATTAAGTGTAGCTGTCGCTGATCCAATTTTTCCTACTACAACGCCTGAGGCTAGGTTGGCAAATTTAACAGCCTCATCAATATTATTATTACATGATAATGCAAAGCCTAAAGAGGCTAAAATAGTGTCACCAGCTCCAGTTACATCAAATACCTCTCTAGCAGTAGTAGGATGAATTCGCAATTCATTATCAAAAACAGCAACACCTTGTTCACTTAAAGTAATAAGTGAAAATTTTAAGTTACACTGTTCTTTAAGGCTCTTGATGGCATTAGCAAGACTTTCATTATCTTTAATAACAGAGTGGGTTGCTTCACCAGCTTCTTTTTTGTTAGGAGTTAGTAGATAAGCACCCTTATATTTTGAGTAATTTAGACCTTTAGGATCTACTAATATTTTCTTCTTATTTTTATTAGCAATACTAATTAATGATTGGGTTAGATTAGAAGTTAAAACACCTTTGCCATAATCCGAAAGAAGTATTGCGTCATAATTATTAATAATCGATTTAAACGAAATAAGAATAGCCGTTTGTGAGTCATTATTAATTTCATCTGAACTTTCACGGTCATATCTTATTACTTGTTGATTTGCTGCAATTATTCTACTTTTTTTACTAGTGACTCGATCATTTTGAATAACTAGGTGTCGAGTATCAATATTAATATCTTTTAGTAATTTTTTAAGTTCTATTGATTCATTACATACACCAATTACACTAATGACATCAACTTTAGCTCCAAGAGCTTTAAGATTATTAACTACATTGCCTGCAGCACCAAGCAACAAAGTATCACTATCAACATTAATAACTTGAACAGGTGCTTCTGGTGAAATACGTTCACATGATCCCCATAAATAGTGATCAATCATTAGATCCCCAATAACCAAAATATTAGGAGTTTTATTTTTTAAATCAATCATGCAATATTAGCACCATGAAGACGTAAAATTTCAGGTAAGTAAGCTTTAATTCCTCTTTCTAAGGAAAATTTTGGCTCAAAACCTAAACTTTTTTTACTATTTGAAATATCTGCTTGAGTTTTCACTTGATAACCATCATAGGGGTTAGGAAAGTATTCTGTTCCTAGATTAGTCTTAAATTCTGATTGTAAAATATCCGCAATTTCTTGAAAACTTCTAGGCTCGCCAGTACCAATATTAAATATGCCATTTTTTTTTGGACTACAGGCTTTAATATTAGCTTGAATTACATCATCAATATATATGAAATCTCGAAGTATATTCATTGAATCTTTAAAAAGCCTTGGAGGTTTGCCATCAAGAATTTGATGACCTAACTGGATAAACATTGATGCAGTTTTATCTTTATAAAATTCTCTAGCACCATAGACATTAAAATATCGAAGTCCTGAAATAGTCATGCCTGGATTTTTCATTGCATAATTAGTAGCAATCTGATCCATAGCATATTTACTATAGCCATAAGGATTTTCAGGACTTTCATTACCAACTATCTGAGGCGAAGGAAGATTGCCATACGTTGCTGCTGAACTTGCATAAACCATCACTGATGAATCTTTTTTTGCTATTTTAAGTAGATCATAAAATGAGTTTACATTTGTTTTCATTATTATTTCCTGATCAAAAACACGTGTATCAGAAATTGCAGCTTGATGAAATATGTAGTCAAATTTATAACTATTTAATAATTTAAGATCTTTTTGAATACTAATGTCGCCACAAATTATTTCCCCTTTAAAGTCAATCAAATTTTTATAATGACCAAAACTCTTAAGGTTTCCATTTGAAAACCTTTCTTCACTTCGAAAGCAGTCAAATATAATAATTTTTGATGCAGGGAAGTGTTCTTGAAAATAAAAAGCGAGATTACTTCCAATAAAACCAGCACCACCAGTAATCAGAATAGTTTTATTGTTAAAATTTATATTGTTATACATCATAGTTTGTTAAAGTTTCTACAATTATAGAGCATCATTAATTAATATGATTAAGAAACACAAAAAAGGATAAATGATGCATCTCAAAAGGTTCTTGACATGTTCGAGTCTATTACTAATACTAAGTAGTTGTAGTTGGATGCCTGAAAAGGAAATAGTAACTATTACTAAGGTTGTTAAACCAGTAATAGATGTAAAACCTATGCCTAAATCAGTTAAAATGCTTCCAGTTAAATTCTATGTGGTTACAGAAAAAAACTATGAAGAGTTTAAAGAGAAGTTTACAAAAGAAAATGGTGATTACGTTTTTTATGCTATGTCTGTTCCATCATATGAGAACTTGGCATTAGACATGGCAGAGTTGAGAAGATATATTGAACAACAAAAAGAAATAATCATCTATTATCAGAAAGCTGTAACGGATGAACCAAAGGGAAAGGACTAACTATGGGAAAGTTTAATGGTAAATTAGTTGCTGAATTTACACCCCCTAAAAGTTGGGTTTTAGAAAAACTATTGTCATTTGAGAGCGAAGAACTAAACAATGAAGATGTTGCAATTTTGTCACAGTGTGGCGCAAGTGTGATCGATACTGGTAAAGGTACAGGCAGAGTAACATGTGGTAAAGGTATGGTAACAGACCTCGCCTCTGTTCCAAGAGCAATCTGGGCTTTCATTTCACCTTGGGATGTTGCTCGGGCAGCTGTGATTCACGATCATCTATATGCAAAACTTAGATATTTTTGGTGGCATGGTGGTGGAAAATCAGATAAGGCAACATGGAAAAAAGCAAGATATCTTTCAGATCGTGTATTCTTAGATGGAATGAAATCTGCTGAACCAAAAGTCTCTAGTTGGAAAATATATTCCTCGTACTATGCAGTAAGAATGTTTGGACGTTGGCCTGCATCTGCTAAAGAATAACGTCAAAATATTAACTATATTTCTAGTCAAATAAAGGTAACTGTCAAAGTTTTGACATGTTATAAATACTATAGAGAGGCGATTTAATGACTATTTGGTTCTTTTTACTTAAAGCAATTGCTGCTAGCATCATAGGAGATGCATCGGCAACGTGGTTTAAAAAAACTAAGTTCGGAGTTTGGTTTTATACAAAGGTTGATGTATTTTATAATTGGACAGCCGAAAGGTATAACTTTAATATTCTTACTGCTGAAGAGAAACAGATGCAAAAGTTTCCACAGTTGAAAGAGAGATTAGAAAATATAGAGAGACAAATAAATGAGTTTAGAAACAGAAGTAGAGATACTAAAAAAAGAGATATCTGATATCAAACAAATACATTTGAGATTAGATACAGCAATAAACAAAATTTCAGATGTTTCTAACAGCATAAATCGTATGCTTGCTGTACACGAAGAGAAATTATCCAGACAAGAAGAAGAACAGACAGAATTAAATAAAGCGATAGAATCCAGAAGAAATGACTTTTCAGAACAGATACAACTTTTACATAAGAGGATATCTGATCAGAGTAGAGAAACAATGGATTTAATGTCTAAACAACATACAGAACAAACAGAGAAGATTAATACATTAAAGAGTGATATTAACGACAGAGTGGGTGTTCTGGAGAAGTGGAGACATGTACTAATTGGTGGTTCTATTGTTGCTGGTTTTATTTTACATAAGTTAATAAATTTAAATTTATAGGAAAAACATGGCAGATTCTTTCGAGTTGCTCATCAAACTATGGCCCATATTAGTTGGGTTTGTTACATTGGTAATAGTACTTGCAAAGATGCATTACGCTATAATTGTACTTGGTGAGAAGGTTAAGACACTGTTTGAACTTTTTAATCAACAAAATTCAAAATAGTACTTGACTCTGCATAGTTTTTGGTGTATAGTCATACTATGTTCAATGAAATTAAATACGTCAATATTATATCAAGCCAACTTTCACACTTTAAAAAGAAGGGGGATTTCCTCTGGAATTTTAGATGTCCATACTGTGGCGATTCTCATAAATCATCAACTAAAGCAAGAGGTTTTATATTCCGTAAGGAACAAAACCTTGTGTACAAGTGTCACAACTGTGGGGTAGGAAAAAGTTTAAAAAATTTACTATCTTTTGTCGATGAGAGCGTTCATAAAGACTATATACTAGAGACTTACAAAAAGACTCCAGACAAAGAGGAGTATGATATAGGTAAGTTTCAAAAACCTAAGTTTATGAGGAGAACTAAAGAGGGTATGCCTCCTCTGACTAAACTTAAAAAGATTTCTCAACTTGGATTTAATCATCCAGTTAAGAGATGGGTAGAAAGTCGTAAGATACCCACTAATAAACATTTTGAATTATTTTATGCACCCAAGTTTTTTACATGGGTAAATACTTTAATTCCTAATAAGTTTTCATCTTTAGGTGGAGATCACCCACGATTGGTCATTCCATTCTTTGATGAAGAAAATAATATGTTTGCTCTTCAAGGAAGAGCGTTTGGTAAGGAGACACCTAAGTATATCACTATCAGTTTGAATGAAGATAAGGATAATATATATGGACTACACCAACTACAAAAAAATAAATTAACTTATGTAGTTGAAGGCCCCATAGATAGTTTGTTCCTAGATAACTGTATTGCTGTTGCTGGTGCTGATTTTACTAAATTAGACAAAGACAATAAAGTAATTATATTTGATAATGAAAGACGAGGCATTGAGATACTAAAAAGAATTAGAAAGATAATAGATTTGGATTACAAAGTTGTTTTGTGGCCAGATAATGTACGAGAGAAGGATATAAACGATATGATACTAGCAGGACGGACAAAAGAAGAAATCACAAAAATAATTAAAGATAACACATATCAAGGTTTGACCGCTAAGATCAAATTTTCTCAATGGAGTAAACAAAATGTCTAAAGTTTATCAAGGGATCAACATTGATCTATCAAGAGATGATAATTTATCAGACCAATCATCAAAACTATTATTAGATTATTATTGTAGAGATGATGAACCATCACCTCAACATGCATTTGCAAGAGCAGCTGCATGTTATTCATTCGGAGATAAAAAACTTGCACAAAGAATTTATGATGCTGCTAGTAAAAATTGGTTTATGTATGCATCGCCAGTTTTATCAAATGCAGTATTACCAAAAGAAAAGATTAAAGCATTACCCATTTCATGTTTCCTATCATATGTTCCAGATAGTTTAGAAGGACTTATTGAACACACTGCTGAATTAAGATGGTTATCAGTAAAAGGTGGTGGGGTTGGTGGTCACTGGAATGCTGTTCGTTCAGTATCAGAGATTGCACCAGGCCCAATTCCTTTTCTTCATACAGTAGATGCTGATATGATTGCTTACCGACAAGGTAAAACTAGAAAAGGTTCGTATGCAGCTTATATTGATATTTCACATCCAGACATTGAAGAGTTTTTAAAGCTTCGTATTCCAACTGGTGATGTTGGAAGAAAAGCATTGAATCTACATAACGCTGTAAATGTACCAGATGCATTTATGAAAGCCGTTGAAGAGGGTATGGATTGGGATTTGATAGACCCAAATGAAAAGGTTGCAAGAAAAAGTATATCGGCAAGAAAGTTGTGGGAAGAGTTATTAGAGACTAGATTTAGAACTGGTGAACCATATATTAATTTTATTGATACTGCAAACAGATATATGCCTCAAACACAGAAAGATAAAGGTTTAAAGATACATGGTTCTAACTTGTGTAATGAAATACACTTACCTACTAACGAGGAAAGAACTGCTGTGTGTTGTCTATCCTCTGTGAACCTAGAGAAATATGACGAGTGGAAAGATACAAATCTTGTTAATGATTTGATTCGTTTCTTAGATAATGTATTACAATTCTTTATTGACAACTGCCCAGATACTTTACCAAAGGCGAAATATTCAGCAGAACAAGAAAGGTCTCTTGGTCTTGGAGCGATGGGTTTTCATTCATATTTGCAGAAGAATAACATTGCACTTGAAAGTGTGACAGCAAAAGAATTGAACGTCAAAATCTTTAAAGATATCAAAGAGAAAGCAGTAGAGGAAACCTTGAAACTTGGTGCTGAACGGGGCGTAGCTCCAGATATGGAGGGTACTGGAAGGCGTAACGCTCACTTACTTGCGATTGCCCCCAATGCAAATTCTTCAATGATTGTGGGCACTTCACCGTCAATCGAACCAAATAAAGCAAATGCTTATACTCACAGAACTAGGGCTGGTTCACACCTAATTAAGAATGGATTTTTAGAAGAAGAATTGAATAGACTAAATATGAACACTTCCGAAGTTTGGACTTCAATCGTTACAAACAATGGTAGTGTCCAACATCTGACATTTTTATCAGATGAGTTAAAGAAAGTGTATAAGACTGCTACAGAATTGAGACAAGAGTTTGTAGTAGAACTTGCAGGCGATAGACAAAAGTTTTTGTGTCAAGGACAATCACTTAATCTATTCTTTCCTGCTGGTGCATCCAAGAAGTACATACATCAGACCCATTTTAAAGCATGGAAAGATGAGTGTAAAGGATTATATTATTTAAGGACTGAAACAACATCAAAAACAGAGAAGGTTTCAGATAAAGTCGCACTGGATAAATTAAGAGATTATTCAGAATTAAAACAAGAAGAAGAAGAATGTATCGCCTGTCAAGGTTAAAGAGGAGAAGATAAATGGATGTACAAATATATACAAGTCCAACATGTGGATATTGTGTCAATGCTAAAAACTGGTTCAATGAACATAATATTGATTATACAGAACATAGTATGTCAAATGATGATGAAAGGTTACAGTTTTATCAAAGAGTTAATAATACAGAAGAAAGATTAAATAGAAAAGAAGGTAACATCCAAAGTGTGCCACAGATTTTTGTTAACGGTTCTAGGATTGGTGGTTTTTCACAACTATTAGAAAAATCAGATGAAATTCTAAAAATTCGTGGGGGAAGTCTTTTGGCATTTTCAGAGGCATATAAACCATTCTATTATCCGTGGGCAGTTGAAATGGTCGTAAGACATGAGAAAGTTCATTGGATAGAAGATGAGGTAGACTTATCAGAAGATGTTTCAGATTGGAAGGGTAATAAGTTATCTGATTCAGAGAGATTATATATTACAAACGTATTAAGATTGTTTACACAATCAGATGTTGCAGTTGGACAAAACTATTTCGACCAATTCTTACCTAAATTTAAGAATAATGAAATACGAAATATGCTTGGTTCTTTTGCATCAAGAGAAGGTATTCATCAAAGAGCATATGCATTGTTAAATGAGACACTAGGTTTACCAGATAGTGACTTTCATGCCTTCTTAGAGTATAAGGAGATGGCAGATAAAGTAGATTTCATGATGGATTCAGATGTATCTACACACAAAGGTATAGGACTTGCTCTTGCAAAATCTGTATTCAATGAGGGTGTATCTTTATTTGCATCGTTTATTATGTTATTGAACTTTCAAAGGTTCGGTAAGATGAAGGGTTGTGGTAAAATTGTTGAGTGGTCAGTAAGAGATGAATCAATGCATGTTGAGGGTATCGCAAAACTATTTAGAGCATTTTGTTCAGAGAAACCTAAAATTGTTAACGATGAATTTAAAAAAGAAATCTATAAGATGTCTGATAAAATAGTTGAACTAGAAGATAAGTTTGTAGATATGACATATGCACTAGGTGAACCAGAGGGTTTAAAGGCCGAAGATGTAAAGACATATATAAGGTATATTGCCGATAGAAGGTTGTTACAACTAGGATTGAAAACTAACTTTAAGGTAAAGGAAAATCCAATTCCTTGGTTGGAGTGGATACTTAACGCTGCAGATCATACTAACTTTTTTGAGAATAGAGTGACAGAGTACGAAGTCGCTGGATTGTCTGGAAGTTGGGAAGATGCATATGAAATGAAACATTAAATATATGACAACAAAAATAATAAATTGTGAAGAGTGTGAGGCTGATTTTAAAGTCTCACACTCATTAAGCACTAGACATTACAGAATAGGATTCTGCACATTCTGTGGGTCAAAACTAGAAGAAGAACAACAAGACGAAATCGAGAGTGAAGAAGCATGGGATGATGAAGATGAGTGGGATTGATAATGAAAACACAATCAGCAAAAGCTAAAGGTAGAAGATTACAACAATGGGTTCGTGACCAATTGATTGAGAAATTAGAGGTACACCCAGAGGATGTAGAATCCAGAAGTATGGGTGCTGGTGGTGAGGACTTGATTATGGCCCGTGCTGCTCGTGCAAAGTTTCCATATTCAATAGAGTGTAAGAATCAAGAATCAGTTAACGTCTGGAAGGCGTTTGAACAGGCAAATGAAAACTCTGGTGATTATCAGCCTATAGTTGTAATAAAACGTAACAAATCAAGGCCTCTGGTTCTGATAGATGCAGAATATTTTGTAGAATTACATAAAAAAACACTTGACAATGGTTAAAGTTTGTGTTAATCTATATATACAATAACAAACCAAGAGGTTAAATATGTTAAAAAAAGTAATAATAGGTGCTGCCATAGTGGCTGCAGTTACAACTATGAGTGCAACTGCTCAATCAATTCCAGCAGGAGCAAAAATTATATCTGTCAAAGATGTAGAAAAAACAATTATCCAACAAGTACCATACCAAGTTACGGTATGTAGAGATGTCAAAGTTAATAACGGTGGCATTATGAGTGGTACAACCAATGCTCTAAAAGGTAATGGTGATGCACTACTAGGTGCTATTATCGGTGGTATCATTGGTAATAAAGTTGGTGATGGTAATGATATTGGTAAAATACTAGGTGTTGTTATCGGTTCAAATATCGGTAGTAAAGAACAAGAGGTTAGAAATGTCTGTTCAAATATCACTAGGTATAATGAAGTTGAAAGAACTTCCTACTCACATTCAATTCTTACATTTGAATACAATGGTAGAATTAAATCAATCAACTTTAATAAGTAGGTATATATGAGAAAAGATAACAGTAGAGGGTGGAAACCCAAAGGCGATTTTCAACGAAGGCCTAGAGAAGATAAACCTAAAGAGTATAGTGGTATGACAGTTGCAGTTAGAAATAACGATGTCAGCAAAGCTCTTAGAGTCTTGAAGAAGAAGATGCTTGAAGAAGGTATCATGAAAGAGATCAGAGATAGGTCGGAAGGTTATAGAAAACCATCTGAAAAGAGAAGGATTGCCAAAAAGGCAGGTGTCAAGAGATGGCAGAAGAAACAACGAGAAATAGAAGAGAGGATGTAGTCTTAAATAATCATGAAAAGATGGCGAAAGTTCGTGCTGCTAAACAACCAGCAAAGAACAAATCAATTCACCCAAATGTTTTAGAGTTGGATGACGAACATCCCATATCTGCCAAAAATGTTAAGGATTGGATTGCTTGGAATCAAGATAAGTTACCAGAGTTAAAGCGTCAAGTAAGGTTAAAGGAAAGACACTCTATGTCTAAACTTGCTGATATAGAGAGTTATATTAGAAATCTTAGATCATATCTAAAAGGTGGTCAGTGGATGGATAATTTTTATGGTCGTGAACAAGAAAGAAAAGTAAAATGGGTGACGATAGTACCGAAGGGGTAGATCCAGCAAAAATCGTAAAAGGGCCAACTAAGTGGTTCGATTCTTATCAAAAGATATCTAAAGAAAAACGAAGTAAGATATCTAAGATACAGAAAGATATGTTGTTTATGGATCAGTTAACCGAAGATTGTTTGATTGAATTTATGGAGTCATTAAAGGAAGAAGGATTCAATATTGAATCTCCAGAGATGCTGGGTGACATAAGGTTTGTTACAGAATGTATAAAGGCAACAATCATGAGAGAATTAGGTTACGTTCATCCATTACGAGAAGCAATTAATAAATATGTGAAGGATACGACACAAGAATGATTATTATAGATATGAACCAAATTTGTCTAGCATCAGTTATGATGTCAAAACAAATGTCAAAAAGTGATGAAGTTGATGATAAGATGATACGTCACATGATACTAAACTCTATCAGATTGTATAGAAATATGTTTCATGAAGAGTATGGAGAAGTTGTTCTTACATATGATTCCAAACACTATTGGCGTAGAGATTATTTTGAACAGTATAAACATAATAGGAAAAAGGGTAGAGAGAAAGACAGTAATGATTGGAACGCTATTTTTGAATGTCTTAATGCTATCAAAGCAGAATTTAAAGAGAACTTACCATACAAGTTTGTTGAAGTGTATGGTGCAGAAGCAGACGATATAATTGCTACTCTTGTAGAGAATTTTCAAGAAGAGAAGATCATGATTATAAGTGGTGATAAAGATTTCATTCAGTTACAAACTTATTCTAATGTTAAACAGTATAGTCCAATCTTGAAAAAGTATGTCGATGGTGAAGACCCAAAGACATATATAAAGCAACACATATTGAAGGGTGATTCAAGTGACGGTGTACCAAATGTGCTATCGCCAGATCATACTTTTGTGGAAGGGTTGAGACAAAGACCTTTAACTAAGAAAAAAATTGAAGTATGGATTGATATGAATATAGATGACTTTGAAGAAGAAATTAGACGAAACTATATCCGAAATCAAAAGTTGATAGACTTAAAAATGATTCCAGAGAATCTTGCAAAAGATATTATGGTGGATTTTTGTGAGGCACCTTGTGGTGACCGTTCTAAACTTTATACATACTTCACAACAAAACGGTTAAGAGAATTAACAGAAAATATAGGAGAATTTTAACATGGCCGATGATTTCACACTACTTTATCACGAAGTTTTAGATCAAGTGCATAAAGCAAAAACTAAAGAACAGAAGGTAAAAGTTCTGAAAAAATACGATACAGCTGGTTTGAGGATGGTTATTAAAGCATCTTTTGATCCTAACATATATTGGGCAATTCCAGAAGGTGATGTTCCATTTCGAGTGAATGATGCTCCAGATGGTACAGAACATACTAGACTTGCTACAGAATCAAAAAAGTTGTGGCACTTCATTAAAGGTGCAGATAAAAATATCAATCAAAACAGACGAGAAAATATGTATATCCAAATGCTGGAAGGACTATCTGCTGGAGAAGCAAGAGTACTAAACGGTGCTAAAGACAAAGCCTTGCATAAGATATACAAAGGTTTATCAGAATTTGTAGTTAAAGAGGCATTTGGTTGGAATGATGGTTATGTAGTTCCAGACCCTAATGCTCCCAAAGAAACATTTGATAGACAAGGAAACCGAATCGTTGCAAGTGATTCGTACCCATCAGCTGCTGGTGCGGCAAACGGATAGGATAAAACGCTGTATTATCAATGGTTTATTTTAGGGGTTGACAACGCCCCACTTATCGTGTTATAGTATATACATAATCAATGATGAGAGGAAATAATATGAAAGTTAAAAATTACTATTGGGCACTAACAGAGTTATTCATGGACAAGATGACTAACTATCTAAAAATGGGAACACCCATTTCAGTTTCAGACGCTGTTGCAATGACAATGGTTTCACAAAGAAAAGGTGATATCAATTTGGATTTGCTGGGGTTTGATTCCGACATGGGGTTGGAAGAACAACTAGAAGAATTTTACAGTGAGGTTCAAAAAAATGCAGTTTAAATTGAAAGTTGGTGATACAGTAATTGGAAAGTTTGGTTGTGCAACAATTGAAAAGATTGAGTTGTGTGAAAAGATTGGACAGAAAGAAGGTATCACTGTTCCAGAGATTTGGGGCAAGTTAATTGATCAGTGTGTATTCGATATGGACAATGGACATTTTGAATATGGAACAGATTTAGATTATGTTAATTATTAGGAGTTTGGTAATGAAATTTTGGACGCTATTTTTTGTAATGATTGGTATGATCGCACTAGTAGGATATATTGAAGACCCTTGCGCTACAGAAGGTTTGATGCAAGGTTGTATGGACTAATTTACGGTTTCTTATGTCCTCGCCTCTCAATCTCATCATCAAAAGAGGACATCAAGAAGGCACAATCACTATATGATGAGTAATGTGATTAGGTTGTGTCAGGCAGAGGGGCGTCATTTCTCCTCTGCCGCTTTTTATATAATGA
>ENA-OSJC01002643-OSJC01002643.1-marine-metagenome-genome-assembly--contig:-NODE-2643-length-13347-cov-5.554710_pt1 | contig 13347 bp, 11 predicted proteins | sample MGYA00237885_ERZ534234 | MGnify/ENA primary metagenome ERZ534234 (study PRJEB26413, sample SAMN06343907) | marine metagenome | isolation source: coastal waters | place: Atlantic Ocean: West Antarctic... | reverse complement strand
TGGGCAGTTTGAATCCAGCCTTAATAGCCAAATTAAATAATTTTATTCTAAGTGATGGAGATTTAATTTGGCCAGCCGTTATCAAAGCGTATTGATACTTCTTTGCCAAGCTATCTAAATCAGAATCATTACCAATAACTGAATATCCTAGTACGTTAGAGCCTAATAACTCTGGCTTATCAACTATTCCTATAATTTCAAATCGGCATTCTTGCTCAATAACATCAATTACTGACCTACAATGACCTCCGCCACCAATCAACAAGATTTCTTTCATGTCACTACACTACTTGGTATATTAACAACCCTATCTTCTAACCATTTAGAGTTAGTTAAATCACCGCATTGACAATCTTTAAACATTGGCAACTTATTCATTAATGTCCAAATTGGGCGAGTCATTACACCCTGTGAATTAGTCTCATTCAAAAAATCATCTCGCTGTTGTTTATTATTGAGAATGATTGAATTAAGCCAATAGTTTGACTTTCCACCTTTTGGCTCATTAACAAATCTATAATTACCATTATTAAAAAACTTTGCATACTTAGTTGCTAATTCTTGCTTTCTAAGCAGGAAACTATCAAGATTTTCTAGTTGAGCAACCAATAAAGCAGCATTTAAATTTGGCATACGATAATTGTAACCAATCATGTCGTGTGTGAAATCCCATTTATGTGGAACTTTTGCTGTTGTGGTTAAATGCTTGGCTTTTTTTGCCAACTCTTCATCATCTGTAAGTATGCAACCGCCGCCGCCAGAGGTAATAATTTTATTACCGTTAAAACTCATTACGCCCATTTGACCATATGTACCAGTATGTTTATTTTTATACACACTACCAAGACTCTCAGCTGCATCTTCTATTATGACAATATGATATTTATCGCAAATATCTTTAATTACATCTATTCTACAAGGATGCCCATATGTATGCATAGGAATACATGCTTTAATAACCTTGCCAGTTTTAATATTAATGCATTGCTGATTTTCAATCAATGTAGAATTCTCAAGGAACTCTTTTAACGCGATCGGAGATAAACCCATCGTGTCTTTATCAACATCAATAAATACTGGTTGTGCACCACAATACTTAATTGCATTACAAGTGGCAATAAATGTAAGCGGCTGGGTAATTACTTCATCATTTCTCTTAACATTAGCAAGTAGTAAGGCGACGTGCAAAGCAGATGTACCATTGCTAGTTGCTACAGCATATTTAGCACCAGTATATTTAGCAATTTCTTCTTCAAACCTATCTACAAATCTACCTACAGATGATACAAATGTTGAGTCTATGCATTCACTTAAATACCTCTTCTCATTCCCAATAAATTTTGGCTCGTGCAAAGGTATAGAGTTATTTGTTTGATAGAGACTCCGAATAAAGTCAATAGCACTATCAAACATTGTATATTTCTGATTTATAATACTTCATATTATCTGATTTTACAATCCAATCAATGGTCATTTGTATGCCTTCCCTAATACTAACTTGTGACTTAAACCCAGTTAATCTTACTATTTTAGAGTTATCACAACAAAGTCGAAAAACCTCTGATTTTTCTGGTCTGATACGTTGACTATCTAAAATAAATTTAACATCACTATCCATTAGCTCTTTAATAATATTCAGTGTATCACCAATACTAATTTCAGAATTAGAGCCTATATTAACTGTTTGACCGATAGACTCATCACACTCTGCAAGGGCTATAAATCCACGACAAGTATCATCCACATAATTAAAATCTCTTGTTGGTGTTATATCACCCAACTTAATCTCTGTTGCGCCATTTGCAATCTGCGTTATTATTGTTGGAATAACTGCCCTAGCAGATTGCCTAGGACCATAAGTATTAAATGGCCTTGCAATAGTAACAGGGAGATTAAATGCATTATAAAAACTCATTGCCATTGCATCGGCTGCAATTTTTGTTGCACTGTATGGTGACTGGGGCTGCATTGGGTGTTCCTCATCAATCGGCGTATATTGTGCTGTACCATATACTTCGCTTGTTGAAGTGTGAATAACTCGTATATTGCCATGTTCTTTTGCCGCTTGGCAGATATTTAATGTCCCCTTGATATTGGTATCTACATAGCTGTCAGGGGCAACATAAGAGTAGGGAATAGCTATCAAAGCTGCAAGATGGAAAATAATATCTATATCTTTAGCAATAAATTTACAATAATGCGGGTCTCTAATATCACCAGTTAATACTTCAATTTTATCCTTGCATTCAATATCTTCAATCCAACCCCAATTATTAAAAGAATTATATTGAGAAAGTGCTTTGATTTTATAGCCTTTTTTTACAAGCAATTCAACAAGTCTTGAGCCTATAAAACCATCTGCTCCAGTAACAAGCGCTATTGGCATAACATTACTCCAAAAAGTGAGCAAATAACTATAAAGATAACTTTATCTATTAATTTAGTCATTTAGTACTAAAATTATTATTTAATCCGAATTTCTATTGTTACAGTATATATAAAATGAATTTCTTTCAACTGGTACACAAGTTATTGGCTGCTTTAACAATCCACATTCGTATACAAAAGACAGATAATCTTCTAACTCCGAGGCACTAGTATAAGGAAATTTAGCCCTTACCGAGCTTCTCTCTTGTTTTTTTACTTTATCAAATATAAAGCAGTCTTTAAATTTCCTAATACTTGTGTAGAAAAATTTATTGAACTTATACCTGTTATTAGAAATCTCAACACTTCTCAAGTCAAAAAAAGATTTTGTTTGTACACTTTCTAGGGCATTTACTATGTCATCTAATGATATTTTATCAATAAGATAGCCATCAAGATTCATCATGGATGGGTGAAATACTGCTGGTGTAAGTATACCTTCCAACAACTCATCTACATTAAGGGCGACTTTTGCAATTTTATCCACTTTATTTAATTTATATTGTGATACTGAGTTTGGCGTATATGCAATAGTATTTTTTTTCATAAATGCCGCTTCTAATCCTGTAGTGCAACAGTTATGTATAACTGCTTTGCTTGCAAGGATCCATGTCGCAACGTCATGATCAGACCTTACTACAATATTATCATAACCAGAAAAATATTCTTGAATTTTGCTTATAGACTCAGATGGATGTGGCCGAAATACGACCTTAATACCCTTTAGACTAATTTCTTTTGCTGCCTTTACAAATTCTTTAAATAAAAACTCAACTCTTTTAAAATTCTCTTCATAAATCTTAATATTCTCACTTTTTTCGAGAAAGCCTGTCGTTGCAATCATTTCTTTCACGTGCCTACTGTTTGTATAATATGCAAAATTACTTGCCATTAATACAAATTCACCAAACTCTTTTTTGATATCATCTGCCAATATATCATAAAACCCGAAGTATCTATTCTTCCATAAATACAATCTAGGATTTCCAACTTTAAGAAATTTATCTCTCAGCTCTGGGTATATATTTGTTAGGTAATCTGCTTGCCTTTCTCCCCACAAAAGATGTTTATCTGGGAGTTTAACAGCTTCGGGTGGCATATCTACACCAATATACTCATTCTCACTTCCAACAAGAACCCCTTCCTCCTCCATGTTTACTATTTTATAACCACTATTTTTAAGGTCATTAACAATGGTGATATTTTTAAATCTTACACTTTTCTTTACAATAGTTGCCTTAGGTATTATTTTTTTCAAAGAGTTTATATTTATAAAGCGTCCTATAAAAACATGATGGCCCCTTTCTGCAAGGAGAGCAGCTACGGTTAATCGAGAAAATAATTCTCTTTTCTTTATTTCAACATCAAAATAGAACGCTAGCTTTTCTTGATTTTTATTCATCATAATGAGTAAATATATTGTTAAATATTATCTTCAATTAATTCCATCGTTCTTTTTCCAGAATTCCCATCACTATTACCAAATACACCATCTAATAACTTTTGTTTGCTACTTGACAGACTCTTATTAAATTTATTTTTTTCCATAAGATTTAAAACAATATCCTGGAACTCATTTGAGTTCCTAGGTAAATATGCAGAATCACCTAGATAAAATACGAAATCCTTCAAAGAATCTGGAACTTCTGAAAACAACTCTGGTGATACCACTTGACAGCCTGAGGCGATAGCCTCAAAGACTGCTGTGGTGTTAAAACCAACTACAACACTGCAATCCAATAATAGATTATGACCAGTTCCATCGTAAACCATTTTAATATTAGATGGCATATCGTCTGATAACAAATCTTTTTGCATATCAGAAAATCCAATTTTTGTTTTGAAAATAAACTCCATATTAGGTGTTTCATGTGCAACTTTTATTAAACTTTGTGTGACTTTTTTAGCCAACCCTTCAAAAGTTTCAGTTGAATTATCATCAAGCTGCTTCTGAACAATACCTGCTGTATTCTGTATCATAAAATACACAAGTTTGGGTTTTATTGGATTCTTTCGCTGTAGCCGCTGATTATGACACAAATCTACTCTTGAACAACCAGTAACAATAATTCTACTCTGATCAATTAAGCCCGCTTCAATTATTGCATCTTTAGTAACATTGTTATAAACACCAATTTTATCTATATGAAATTTTTGATGTTTTTCTTTTAGACTAGTCTTCCACAACTTAGCAGCCTCTTTGGTCTTCAAACATTCTTTATGAAGTGTTATAAAATTAATTTCATTCAATTTTGATGCTTCTGCTAACTCTTTCTCAGGATGGTAGGTTATATTAAATTCTATAAATGCATCCAAGCCAAATAATTTTTTAAACCAATAAAGTACCCTGGATAAATGATTTCTATAAAGTAGTTTTTTATTCTTTATGTCAGAAGTTGTGCTACGATAATCCGCATCAGAAACTAGGCCATCCAGATAAATGGCAAATATATGCTTAACTAAAGATCTTGGAAAGAGATAATATGAATAGGGTTTAATGGCGTTTTTCAGTGAATTTTGTACATCTTCATTGCCCCCAGCCCTAGATAAAATAATAACTTTTTTCTTGCTAAAGTTCGTACTATTTTTTTTAATTTTTCTTAAAGATATTCTCCATAAAAGAGCTGTTAGAATATAGTTATTATGATTAACAAAAAAAATGGACATCATATCTCTATAATCGATTAATGATAACCTTATACCACTTCTGAAATTTTTTAACATAACGTTAGCACCAAGCAAATCAAATTTACTTTTTTAGAAAATAGTTTGTTAACTCAAGATCTTTTTCAGTGTCAATACTAATAAAGTCACCTTGACAAATCAAGGCGCCACAATTACTACCTTTGATTGTTTTACTGTTTAAAATAACATCTCTTTTTAATACATAGGCTATGCCATTTCGGTGGTAGACCATTTCTAACTGCTGTCTAGCAATTATATCTTTGCCTTTATTATCATAATAATCCAGAGATTTATTTTTAATTGTCAATTGTTTCAAAGGATGGCATTTTGCATCAGTTTCAGACACCGTCCAAACAGAATCGTAGCTATCATTAACAAGCATTTCTATAGAGTCTACAATATGCTGCTTAGTTCTTAGCGGTGAAGTTGGCTGAAGCATAACCACTATGTCGTATATTTTGTTATCTTGCCTCTCTACCTCTTGAAGAGCATGCGCCAATACTTGTGTATCAGAAATTCTATCACCAGATAATATTTCTGGTCGCCTAAAAGGGGCATCAGCACCTCCTTCAATTGCAGCTTCAGCTATCTCTTCGTTATCTGTGGAAACAACAATTCTATCTATAAATTCTACAGAAGATGCAACTTGTGAAGCCAATTTCACCATTGGCACGCCATTAATTTTTTTTAAATTTTTTAAGGGAATTCCTTTACTGCCACCCCTTGCAGGTATTACTGCAAGGACATTTAATTTATTAATCATAATTATTATTCAATGAAATTTATATGTTGCCAAAAAATAGAGTATCTAACAATGAAACTGAAATCAATTAAAGGACATTTATTTGATATCAAACCCATCAGTTAAACTGATCTAGAATATTCTTAATAGAATCTAAATTATTAACTAATTGATGTTGGTCTGATAAAAATCGAGAATAGTCATTGCCAACTCCTATAAAAAAGGAACCCGAGATTATGGATGCCTGCATATCAACTTCGCTATCACCTACATATAAAATTTCTTTTGGATTAATATTATAATCTTTAATAACTTTCTTTATATGCTCCACTTTGCTTTCTGGAGATCCATAAATATGATCAAAAAAATGATCTATTTTTCTATTAATTATAATTTTTTTTAAAGTAATGATTGGAGTTGCAGAACTAATTATGACTTTAATATCAGTTTTTTTTAAATAATTTAAAAGTGAATCGAAACCTAATATACTTTGAGCTAGTGAAATATTCTCCTCACAAATTTGTGTATATTTATCAACTAAAAAATCCTCATCAATAACAAATTTAAATTCTTCATTGAGGCGTTTTGAATAGCGATTAAATATATCATATCTATCTCCAAGATCTGTCATGCTGAGTATTTCAAACATTATCTTTTTAGAGCTTGATAAATGATCAGAGATAGTAAAAAAAGCCTCTCGCTTTATTTCATTCGAGTCAACTAAAGTTCCATCAAAATCAAACATAATATACTTAATCATGTTTCAAATTTCAGTAGGCATTTAAGCAAGATGTTAAAAAAAATTATAATGAATATTCATCTTATTCAATATAATAAATCAAAAAAACTATTTAATAGCCAAAAATCCTTCAAAGCAAACATACTTGAATACACTCATTACATCCTTAAAGCCTGCTCTACAAGCTAGATCAATGTTACCTTGAGATGAGAAAGGCTCAAGGACTCCTTTTAAACTTTTAGATTTAGTAATTACTTCTTGAGGCGTATATCCCTGACTAAATTTATATTCATTGTAGATTAAATTCATCATATCTTGAAATCGAGCATCTGGAGCACGGACTTTTTCAAAAAAAATAAAAGCACCACCCCAATTAAGAGACTTGTAAATTTTATCAAATACGTCTTGTCTAATGGATGGATGAAGAAATTGAATTGTATAGTAAGAAGATATTAAGTCAGACTTTTCCATAGGAAAATCTAAGATGGATTCATTTACTATTGAAATATTTGTATGTTTTTTACATTTTTCAATCGCTGCATTTGTCATTCCAATTTCTGGCTCACATCCAATGAATTGAATTTTTTTATTTATATTTCTAATTGCCAGCTTTTCAAGAAGTGTCCCTGTTGAACAACCTATATCGTAAACTAATGAACCATCTGATAAAAAAAAATCTGAAACCTCTTCAATTATGCTGTGGCCATTACTATAAAAAGGAACTGATTTACTCACATGGGCATCAAAAGTTTTATGAGTATCGCCACCAAATGACCACTGAGCATTTTTTGCATTTAATCCATCACCAACTTCATTCATGGTTATTTCCACTTAAATTAAAAATTAACACTAGAGACAATAAGTCTTACATTAAGTATAACAACTCAATACAAGAAAAAAACAATTTTTTTTATTAAACAATTTTATTGAATTATATTTTGGTTTAGCCCTTCTCTACTTAATAATTCAGGCAAATATCCTTCTTCCTTTAAGACTGATGATCTTAGTAAAAATTCTAAATTAATTAATTTGAATAGTGTTTTATTATCTAATGATTTTTTAAGGGGAAATATATCCAAGATTTTAAAATTATCTAAATTCCAAAATTCTTCATTCGCAATAAACGTTGAAAAATTTCTAGTCCCTTCCTTTTTAACATTCACGAAATCTCCTATTTTATTTACAGCTAATTTTCTAAAAATTCTTTTAGTTCCTAGCGCTGATTTTTTGAAGTTATATCTGTAATCTATTGGAAGATTAGTAATAAATTTTATTAGGTCTAAATCAAGTAAAGGATTTCTTAACTCCACTGAATGCAACATTGAATAGGTATCAGAATGAGGTAAATTACATGTTTGTAAAAAAGTACCCAGGTCTTGAAATAAAACAGCTCTACAAAACCTCTCTTTATCGTCCTTTATTTCACTCAAAATACTTAATGCATCACTTCTCTCACTTATTCTATTTTGAATAAATTCAAATACATTCTCGTCATAAAATTGTGATGTACGATCTAAATCTACGATACTATGGAGTTTAAACATATCACCATTGAAATTATCAAATAATTTTTGATGGGAGTGATACCCAGCCGCATACTCATCAACACCGTCTCCACCTAAAAGCACTTTAAATCCATCACTTGAGGCTTTTTTACAAATATTTGCCATAGGTGGGCCGCCGCCCCATACTGCTGGAGTAGCAGAATGAGCAACATAGTTTAAAGACTTTTCAAGATATTTCTCCCTCTCTTGAACAATATATTCACAATCAATAGAATATTTGTCTACTAATTTAGGAACTACTTCTTGTGGAATATTTTCAATATTTGGTGAAATTTTAGTATATGCTTTTAAATTTAAATTATGATTTAAAGCATACTTCATTACTAAACTAGAATCAATTCCTCCACTTAATAGAACACCAATGGGAACATCACTAATTGTATGTTTACGTAATGCATTATTTAATAAATAATCAAGATTATCTAAACTTTCATTATAATTATTTTTTCTTGCATTATTATCATGCAGACTCAAAACATCAAAATATTTTTTTATAATAACCCTTTCCTCTCTAAGTTCAAAAGAATGGCCAGCAGGAAGTTTTTGAATATTCTTAAAAAAAGTGCGGTTAGGATCTATAATTCCATTAGAACATAAATACGTTTGCCAAACATCAAAATCACATTCTATTTTATTTTGAAGCTCTAGAAGAGGTGGTACTTCAGATGCAATACTAAAAAAATTTTTACTTTGGGAATAATAAACTGGCTTTTGACCAAAATGATCTCTTGCACCAATTAATGTTTTCTTAACTTTATCAAATAAAAAAAAGGCAAACATACCTTCAATTTTTTTTAGTGTTTTTTCTAAACCCTCATGTATTAATAGTTTAAATAAAACTTCTGTATCAGAGTCAGTTTCAAACAAAATACCTTTTTTTTCAAGTTTTTTTCTAAGCTCCTTATAATTATAAATTTCACCATTAAATGATAAATAATATCTTTCAAATTTATCAGTAAATGGCTGATTAGCTTTACTTGAAATATCAATAATTGAAAGCCTTGTATGGCCAATAGCCCAAGTTTTATTTTTAATTAAAGTTTGATTATCAGGACCTCTATGAGTTAGTAACTTGAAGGCCCTATCAATCGATGAGTTAATTTTATTATTTGAATTACCAGACCAAATACAGCCAAAAATCCCGCACATTATTTTATATTTTTTTAAATATTACGTGAACAATTCCACTTAATATTTCTTGTGAATTTAAATTAGGATAATTAGTTTGAATGATTTCCCAAAATTTATCAATATCATTTATAAACTCAAAAGTTTTACTACTATGTTTTGGTGTATCTATTTTCATTCCATAAAAAATAAACCCAGACTCTTTAGCAATCTTAACCATATCAGAAAGGTTATATCGAGGATAGGCAAGACCATTAAACATAAAATCATTGATTTCATTATGACGTGATGGATGAAATTCAGAGGTATATCTCTTATACTCATTCTCAGTTAGCAATAAATGCCCCCATGGGATCCCAGTTGTGGCATACCTATGAGGTCCTAAATATGAATAGAAAGATCTATGTTTTAAATAAAAAATAGCTCCTTTATTAGCTACACTTGACACAGAACTAAAGGCAGACTCCCAGTTTGAGATATGTTCAATTGCTTTACAATAAATTAAATCAAATTTTTCATCAAGAGTATGAAGTTCGTGAATATCAGTTTGATGAAAAATGTAATCAAGATTTGGAGATGTAGAAATTTTAATTGGCTGAGGTTTAAAAACAAAATTTTCACGCCCTGTAAATTGTGAATAATCTTTATAATCCAAATAACTGTTGCAATGTTTTTCTATAAAAGCTTTTATTCCATTTAATGTTTCATCATGATCATGCTTTTGCCAACTAGTTGCATGCTCACCATCTAGAAAAGGGTCAACCCCTATAGATTTTGATAAATTTGTAAGAAACAACATTAGCCTTGGAATCATTCCATTTCCAGTTCCAACGTCTAAAAAACTTTTGTTATTTAAGTCAATATTCATTGACTCATAAATGTCAAGAATTTGATGTACTTGAAGTAAAATTCTTCCAAATTGATTATCAGAAATTTTAGCTGGAGGAGGAGATTCCCAATATTCAGTTCCAGGACTTGAAGGAGAGAGAACTGAAAGAAGGTATTTTTCTATATTTACAGGGAGAGCAATATTATTATCTTTAACAAATATATTTGTCTTATTTATAATCATTGATTATTCTCTGCCAACTCATATCTTCCCCAATTTTTAACAATAGTTTTACGTTGAACTAATGTTAATTCATTAATTTTTTGATCGTTATACACTGAATCATTTTTGTAATGAGTTGTTGAAACCTCCTCAATAATACACCCATCTTTTGACCAAAATTCATGCCATACTCCAGGCTGTACAAGTGCCATTTCCCCTGGTAGAAGGGTTTTTTTATGACCTCCAATTACACATTCAAACTCCCCTGTTAAAACTTGAAAAGTCTCTTCTTTCCGCTTATGGTAATGCTCTGGATGTCTTTGTCCTGGAAGAACAACAATAAGTTTTTTACAATATTCTCTATTTATACAGTCAATTATTAATGCGCCTGTTTCTCTAAAATTATCCTGCCCATAATGATGGGAAAATTCAATTCCAAAATCACTATTAAGTGTAATCGCTGCTTTATTTAACATTGCTTTAACTTCATGGATTGATTTTTTTAAAACTAAACTTCCTTTTTGTTTTTTAATTTTAATATGCTCAGGGAAAATTGGCTCATTTACCTTTAGTAATTTAGTTGAAGTGATTTTGTCTTCAGACCATGATTCACTGGAAACTTGACCTGGAACATAGGGCATTGCAAAATAAATATCTTCCAAAGTTATTAACGTATTTTTTTTAATTTCTTTTTTTACAAACATTCCTCTTTGAAGCCCTTCAAGTGACTCTTTTTCAATAGAAGTTATAGGCCTGTCAATGGATGAACCACATAAAACTTTTGCATACAAAAAAGCTTCAAACCATTTATCTAATTGATCAGGGGTAGATGAATAAAGATTTAATTTAATATCGTTAGTTTCATATCCAACATGTCTTTCAAACATTGTTGCGCCTTTGGCAACTGCAATTTGTATTGGCGCAATTTCATTCTGATCTTCGTGCGTAGACCAGCCAATTGAGCAGCCTTTATATCTAGCTATGAGTGTATCAATATGACTTAAATGAAAATCCTCTTTAGGAATTGGATAAATTGAAACACAATGCATAAGAGCGTGTTGAGTACCACGATGACCAAAGAAACTTACTAAATTATCTATATCGTTTATTTCAAGACCACCAGTAGATACTACAACTGGTTTAGAGGCAGCTGCAATTTCTTCCAATAAGGGCCAATCCTTTGCAGAACAACTTGCTACTTTAATAATATCAAAGTCCATTTCTGAAATAACTGGGACAGATTCATTATCAAAGGGAGTGCACATTGTTAACATACCCTCATCTTTAACTGTATTAAATAAGATTTGCCAATCTGATTTAGAAAGTGCAGTTGATAAGAAACGAGGTATATGCTTGTTATCACTATCTTCAAAGTGATCAGGGTGTATGAAACTATCATACTGACGAAATTGAAACTTCATTGCTGCACGTATATTATGCTTGCGAACCATTTTCCCACATTCTTTAATGATCTTTAGACCATGCTCAACACTGCCTTGGTGATTATTTGCCAAGTCTAAAACAAAAAGATTGTTAAAATCAAAATTACTCATTAGTTTACTTCTCCAAAGTGATTAATTATTTCAATAATGTAAGGGCTTCTATTTTATAACCTTTGCTATAATCAATAGCTACACAGCAATTATACTGCTCTGACATATGTGCAGCAGATATAACCAGCATTGTATCAAGTCCACGCTCTAAAGATATTGGAGAGTCTTCACTCTTCCCTTTTTTTAACGCTACATCTATATGTTGCATTTCTTGAAAAAAATCATCTGGCCTTGTTTTGGTAATTTCAGTTATTGACTTTTCTCCATCATTTGAACATACAATAACTGTATCGGTCCCTGGCTTATTACCACAAAGCCATTCTACATACCCGTCGCTACACTGTGCACGTGCCCATTTTCTAGTTGGCTGAGTTACAACATCCTGAACCACTCTACCAATTACACCTTTTTCTGTGCGAAATTGCAATAAACATATACTGTCATAATTCACCACACCATCTTCCACATACTCCATATTTGCTGAAACCTCTTCAATCCTGCCTATATCTGATTGTAGCGCAAAACTTTGCCAAAGGTTGATTGCGTGAGAATGTTCACCACAAGCTCCGCCGCCTTTTTTCCAATATCCAAGATATGTATCTGCAGGTCCATCCAGCCAAGGGTGGGCGGTAAATATACCCCCCCAGTACTCACGAAACTCTACATCTAAAGTTTGAACCTTTCCTACCTCGTTATTTTCTAACAAACTTGACATTTTAATTGCTGATTTACTAATAGCATGATCGTACCCAACAAAAACTGAGCAATTTGCTGCTTTTGCCTCATCAAACAACTCTTGCGCACCTTGTAAATCTGGTGAGCATAGTGGCTTCTCTACTAGAACAACTTTTGCACCCTCTCTAACTGCAGATCTAGCTAACTCCATATGAGTATCTGGAGGAGTTCCAATGATAATAAAATCATAAATTCTCTCTGGAACTTGATCAACACTATAAAGGCTTATTTTATCATCCCATTTTCCGTATCTTGATGGGTAAATATCGTTTTTTGTTCTCTTTAAAGCTTCCGGGTCAATATCACAGATATCAACATCCCACCCCATGCGGCGTGATGCTTGTGACAAATGATTTCCAATCGATCCTGCTCCATATATTTTTACTCTATTCATAATTCTATATTTTTTTTATCTTATTTAGGGTTGTCCTTAATGATACTGAAAAAACTTTCAGTAAATATTTCATAGCCACTTATTTTCATTATTACTTTTTAAAAAGTGCCTATCAACTATAATTTTATAGTCTTTATATATATTGCAACTTTAAAGCCATTTATACTAGTTATGAGTTAAGCACTTTGGGTGCTTATAACCTTCCATCAACATCATGTGCTTTTAATAAAGACTTAACATCATAAAGCACATGGTTACTTTTACCTAATTCTTTAATTTGCTCAACTGATAGTTGTTTAAATTCATCATGGGCAACAGTTAACAGAAT
>ENA-OSJC01002639-OSJC01002639.1-marine-metagenome-genome-assembly--contig:-NODE-2639-length-13363-cov-3.183501_pt1 | contig 13363 bp, 16 predicted proteins | sample MGYA00237885_ERZ534234 | MGnify/ENA primary metagenome ERZ534234 (study PRJEB26413, sample SAMN06343907) | marine metagenome | isolation source: coastal waters | place: Atlantic Ocean: West Antarctic... | reverse complement strand
CTCCACAAGGTAATTTATAACTTTTGCCATAATGTAAAAGGTGATTCAAAGGAGGATGACCATAACCTCGTGGATACGCTGAAGCTCCTTGCTGAGAATGATGTTTAAATCAATCCTCTTTCAACCTTCAGTGAGTGTGTGATTCACTGTATCATCATCAGGTCTTTCACCGTAGAAAAATTGAACATCGGCAATTTCATTGTAGAATTTATCGTAATCGGAAAACATGACTTTGGATAGTCTCATATTTTTATTAGGTGTTTCAAAATTTAATTTGTCAAATAAAAAATCCGAGTCAATTTTTATAATAAGGCTAAAACTAGCAGTAAATTATAGCCTTATTATTTGTTCGTTATTATCATAGGTTGCGTCCATGCTCTTTCATATAACAAATCTTCAATAGGGTTTTCCTGCAATTTTGATGAAATGATTTTAGATCTTATAAAAAGGATATCATCTGTCAATTGAAATATAGCCTTTTCCCCTTCAACAGACATAAATTCTTCTGGCTTAGACTTTCCTTTTTTATAGCCTATGAAAGATATTTGATATGTTATATCTATTTCTTTTTTTACTTCAATGGAAAGCTGATAATTATCTAATAATAAATTTTCGAGTTCAACTCCAGTGCTTGCATAAAATTGTCCAGACTCCATAGCAGTTATTAATGATTTTGGATTGAGTGAATCTGCTTGAACCATAACCCAACCTCTACCAGCATTAGCCCACTTACTACCTTGAACATGATAATGATGAGCATCATCCGTAGCAATTCCAAACATCAATGGCTTATGGTTTTGAACATAGGCTATATTGATGTAATCCCACATACTCTCAGTTGACATGTGGATAGAGTCTCCCGAGTTATGAACCAAGTTATGCCCATTGTATACCTCAAAAAATCTTTCATCTTTCAAGCCTATCATATCTTCAAGCCTTATAGCATATCCGAAGTTTGGGTGATTGATATGTACAATCATTGGAATATTCAATTCATCCCTTTGACTTATTACCTGGTCAATATTATTTTGAAGAACTTCCATTACACTATTTCCTCCTTGAGGATCTATTTTCTTTTGAATATTGGTTGCATTTATATGCAAAGGGTTTCCTTTAAAGTGATCTGTAATTTCTTCAGATTGAATAATTAGGAATTTCTCTCTTTCTTCAAATAGATCTTTATATTCTTGGTAGGTCTTTAGTTTTACTTTTATTTGATTTAACGAGTCTATTTTGTACTTGACCCAGTTGGAGCCATAGGTGTCAAGATAGCTTTTAAAAGCTTTTTGATAAATTGAATCTTGCGAGATCACTTTCCACCTATCAATCTCTGCCAAGACATTATGCTCGGTCAAAGCAACAAACTGATAATTATTTGACTTGTACCAATCCATGATTACTTCAGGGAATTCATCTCCATCACTCCAATAGGAATGCGTATGTAAATTTCCTTTAAACCATTGCTTTTGAGAAGTCTGTTTTTTTTCCTCACAACCTACGCATATGACAAAGAATATTAGTGCAAATAATTTTGAATAATTCATGTCTAGCAAATTAAATAATTAGTAAAAAAGATGTTTTCTGAATTCATCACCAATGATCAAACTAAAGATTGGATTCAGGGTTATCTTCACTCAAGTTGTTTTTACCTGACAGTCAGTGATCGTAGGTTTCCGTTACCATTTCGCTAAAGTAATGTTTCTCTTTTAGATCCAAAACTTCATAGCGTTAGGAGTATTGGGCTTTCATGATAATCAAGAATTAACCTTATCCCTCAAAATCCTTAAGATCTCTACCATGGCATAGGTATCCATTTTGCAATATTCAAGAAGATCTTTTCTAGTCTGTTCAAAAACCTCATCAAAAGTCCCGTTAGCCATAGTGGCAAAAGGGGTACTTACTGTACCCCCTTCACTGATCTTCAACTCTTGGTGAGAGAGTTTAGGAGCAAGAGCTAGTAAAACTTGTTTAATAGAACAGGAGCCTTTCATCTCAGGAGGACAATATCATCTTTTTTAAAAAGGAGTCATAAGATCTTTCATATTTAAAATTTAAATTAAAAGCATAAAAAAACGCCTGAGACACCACTTCTCAGGAGTTAGATACACAAATTAATAAGCTCTTGACCAAACTGGTTATCGAATTAAAATAATGGATACTCCTTTTATGCTTTGATGTCTATCATTATCATCCAATAGGGTTTGTAAATTTGAATATCTTAATTCTTCATCTACTATTGCCGACATCCTTTTATTGCATATCGATGGAACTTTAATAAGTGTGGTTTACCTTAGAATACTGAATAAGATGTCAATAGGCCTAGAAATATCCTGGAGTTAACTAGAAGGTTATTAGAATAGACCATAAATAATAGCGTTACGATGTTTCAGGACCTACTTTCTTAGCGATATAAGAGGTTAAGATTCTTTGAACATCTCTATTGTCTTTTTTAGGCTGAAGATACCGTTCATATTCTTCTGGATCTTGGATTTTAATGTCCTTATTTATGTAACCAAAGCCTTGATATATGCCATTCAAAATCAAGACAAACCCTAATTCTTTGTCGTTTCTACCTTTTTCTTTGAGGACTAACTTTTCGGTTTGTAAACCCAAAGATTTAACAGCTTTTTGAACTCTATTATTATATTTTTCTGGAGTTTCTTTTCCAGAACAAATCCCTTTGCACTTTTTAATTTGGAAGTGAAAGCAAGCATTTACATGGGTCTCAAGATGGCAGTATTTTGGACATAACTCAAATTCTTCACATATTTTTTCCAGCACGCTCTTGCATTCCGCCATCGAATAGAATTTCATGACTGGATTTGGAGCTAATTTTAGTCGGTCATAGGCTAAATGGAGTATTCCTTTTTGATCTTCGTACCAAAACAATCCAACCGCCTCACCAGCTCTTCGTTGCGCTCTGTTAAATTTTGGATAAAAATGTTTTATCTCCGATGATTCATGCAAAAGAGCCACGATTTCACTTCCAGTTTCTGTACAGGTGATATCTGCAGTTTCTAGACACATGGTTTGTTCTTTTTTCTTCTTATCATAAAAATGACTGATCACTCGTTGTTTTATATTGTTGGCCTTACCAACATAAATAACCTCTTTTTGTCCGTTTTTGAAATAATAAACACCGTGCGTTTCAGGTAAATTATCTACAACTAGTCTGTCTAGTAAAGGAGGTAAGCTAGCTTCTCTAGACTTAGAGTTTAAAAAACTATTAATCGTAAAATTATGATCCCTTTCAAGTAATCTACGAAATAGCTCTACAGTAGCTTCTGCATCTCCTTTTGCTCTGTGTCTTTCAGCTATTTCTATGCCTTCAGCAGAACAAATATTACCTAAACTATAAGAGGGTAATCCAGGAATTATTTTACGAGAAAGCCTTACGGTACATAGTTTTTTTCTTTTGAAATCGAAGCCTAAACTTTTAAATTCATCTCTAATAACATTATAATCGAAGGTTACATTATGAGCCACAAAAATGGCATCTTTGGTGATTTCAACTACCTTTTTAGCAATCTCATAGAATTTTGGTGCCGTACTGACCATTGCCTCCGTAATACCCGTAAGATTAGTTATAAAATGAGGAATTCTTTGCTCAGGATTTACCAATGAAGTAAATTCATCAATTACCTTTTGGCCATCAAACAGAAAAACAGATATTTCAGTAATTTTCTGACCTTTGTAACCATTTCCAGTGGTTTCTATATCAACAACAGAATACAATCTAAAGCGGTTTGATTTTAAGATGAAACAATGGTTTCCATTTATTCTTTGCCAGAATCTTCATCCAATTCTTTCTTAGCATTTTAAACAATTTAATTGTCTTTTAAATTCATGATGTATGGATAAAATGCTTCCGTTACTTTAAACCAATATTCATATTACTTATGTAAGATAACATGACCTTTGCCATCGGTCAAAGGGTATTTTTGAAGATGACTTTTAAATACTTTAAAATTGGGCATGTGGAGCACTGGTTGAATGGCTATAAAGTTGTGGAATTTGATATTTGGACACACGAATGGAAAGAAATGGTTGCCAATAGCAAATTCAATAAAATTTCCGGTTTTGGTACTGGTAAAAAAGGACACATCGCGTTACAAGATCATGGTGATGGTGTCTGGTATAGAAATATTAAGATAAGGGAGATATAACTGACTCTTCCATATTATATAACGATTTCATAATATCTTATCCCAAATTTGGGACAGTCAAATCCAATGAGCTGAATATCAACTTAATATCTTATGCAGAAATTTTTCAAGTAAATTTGACCATTAAGCACCAATTCCAGCTTTCATTTTGTCAAAATACAATTCTTACCACATCAACCTTTTATTGTTCCATCATTTTGACGCCTTATCAATTGATTACAAAACAATAATTCCAGCGTGTACCCTTTCAAATTGGAAGCGAAAGAATGTTTCTCGTATAATTGGATGTAATTCGCTATGTGAAAATGATATTTCTGAGCTTCCCTTCAATTAATTAAATGATTTGTACTATCCTGGGGTAGACAACCTTCCTTGATACCGCTCCTGTAGTACTTCTTTTTAAGTGAGTGCAATAACACCGCCAACCCCTCGCCACTGTCCTTACTTGTGTCTCATCGCCGAAGCTACTATCAAATGCAGCGCCATAAATGCAACTAGATTTTTCATAGTTTTTATTTGAAGTGTTTCATACTTTAATCCCTATTGCATTCACCTTCATGACTGTCTGCCCACAGTTGCAGAGTAGCTTCTGTATAGTAAGTATTTCCACCTGAGACCGTCACATCTCCTACACAAGCCTGAACAAACAAGACTTTTCCATCTGCCTGTTCTTCCTCACAGGTTGTACATATTCTTTTATCTCCAAGATCCTCATCACCACAATTGGTAAACAATACAAGTGAAAAAAGAATACTTAAGAAGAGGAGGTGTTTGAAGTGTTTTATAGCTGTTAGTTTAAGCCAATACAAGTTAAAAAGATATTTTAACTAACTCCAAGAAATAATGTTGGCATTGTAATGCACATACTTTAAAACTAGCGGAAAAACCATCTGCACTAGTGGTGAATACTTCTCATCCGAAGGAGACATTCCTAGTTATAAAAACGTAATGAAGGCTTTGATAAGAGAATCAATTGGTAGAAAATCAAGGAAGAGGAACGATTTTAAGGATAATAAATGGGCCCTATTGAAAGCTAAAGATATGCCTATGGGTTAATTTTTATTCTTCTTTTTATCAAGTATCGATGTGAAATTCCACAATGCAGATGTAAGACAGAAAGCAATTGCAATTAAATTAAAATGATAATCATTTAATAAATCAGTTATTTCGAGGTACTCGAAAAATAAAAATACTCATAAAAATAAATTTAAAATTAGGATTACTGAAGTTCTAATCGATAATTTTTTCATAATAGTTTGATTTTAGCAGTAAACTAAATTGATTATTTTGATTTGTTGCTCAATATTGCGTGTATCGTATTGGCACCCAATTTCAAACTAACGGAAATCACCTTTAGTGAATTCTGCTCATCCGAAGGTATTGCTTTAGTCCAATTTAATTTTGTGTAATGGATTTAAGCTATGCACAAGTAAAGAGGCGCTACAAGAAGAAAAAGTACAGATTCTCTGTAGGTGCGTATCAGTGGATTCAACTGGGCATGTGTTTGCCGATATGAATTTGAAAGGGGCTGCTCTATTGATGATCCTGAGTGTGAAGTTTGTGGATTATAAGTAAAAAAAAGGGCTCTGAAGCTATTTTGCTTCGAAACCCTTTTACCAAAATATGAAGATGTTCAATACAAAGATACATGACTATATTTATTAACGCAACAATGTTGCATTAATAAATATATATTTACATATTGCAATTCCTTTTACTCACTTAATATGCAATGATACTTTTAGAGAAAATCCTCAAACCAGACATAATTGGTGCGTCATCCAGTGGACTTTGCCTTTTACACTGCGCAATGACACCTTTTTTATTTATAGTAAACTTGAGTACCGCTTCCTGCTGTAACTCAATACCTGTTTGGTGGCAATTAATAAATTATTTGTTTTTGGCTTTGTCATTTGCTGCGGTATTCTCAGTCGTAAAAAAATCAACAAAGACATGGCTTGTAATTGCTTTAATCAGTAGTTGGACTTTTTTGTTGGTAGCCATATTGATTGAAACTTTTGAGATAGTGATGATACCAGAGGTTCTGAATTATATTCCTGCATTTTGCCTCATTGCTTTGCATCTATACAATCAAAAATATTGTAAATGTGAGGACTGTTGTTCAAATTGAGTTTGTTTAAAAAATGACAAACGAAGAAAAGATAGCTCAACTAGAAGCTAGTTTAACTGGTGATATGATTAAGGATATGGATATTCGGCAAGAAATTCACGACCTTGAAATGAGCGAGAAGGGTGTCACTTGCTCCATTGATGATCCTGAGTGTGAAGCCTGTGGGTCTTAAATCACCAATCTTCTTCTTTTACAAGAGGATTTTCTAAGTAAGCCCTCATATCATCAGCAAGCTCATTGAGATAACTCATAGTAGATACTGCATCTTCTGTTCTTACCCTGTATCGTTTCCCATTTTTTTTAGTTAAATCTTGTAATTGAGGATTGTATGCGGTCCATGATGAACGCATAACAGGAGTATTGGGATCTAAGGGTAATCCCTGCACTTGTAGATTTATTAACTGAAATTTCAGTTTATTGTCCTTAAATTCTAAACTAATGGAGTACTTAATATCTAGGCAATCTAATTCACCCAACATCTTGCTACAACGTATAGAATTACCAATACCTTGAATTCTGATGTATTCATTTTCTACGTCTTCTTTTATTACTTTCTTGGGAGTATTGAATAAATAATTTGGATATCAAAAAGTGTTAAAAAACATTAAAATAAATTGATGAAATACTTAGAAGTAATGTAACTAAAGTTAAAATCACTGTTATGAGGTGCATATTAGACCACAATCGATTTTTTGATGAGTCTTTTGCGTTATTGATAATTGGGACCATGAAATAACAAATGGACATTAATACAAAACTCAGACCTGAAGAATATTTAGTCAGAATTTGATCGGTTGGAAAAAGTAAGCTCGTAACGAAACTTACCAATGATAAAAGACCGATGGTTAGAAAGAATTTTGGCCAAAGATTTCTTAAAAGAGTACTTGCCTGTTTTTGATCAATGAGTTTATTTATTGCTGGTGCGATTAGAACTGATTGGAACAAAATTATTCCAGAGACCATGCCACAAATAATAAATGGTATTTGCATAATAATTTTAATTGTTTTGATGTGATTTAATACTGTCAAAATAACTCCATCAAACTAATAATAGTTCGATTAGTTAAACCAAAATTTATAATTGCAATTGACAAACTATTATATCTTTAATTATAATATTTTCTTGTAGAGTTACAGAGGAGGTAGGGAAGGGTTACTTTATTAAGTATTTGATAGGAGTGTGGGTTGCAGACATGCCTAAGGACACTCCTCTATATAAGGAGAGCAATTAAACAGCTATTTGCAATTAACCATTACTTGTTATAGCTTGAAATTCCAACCATTTATCATATTACCATGTCTAAAATCACCTTTTCATTTTTCATACTTTTATTTTTAACAAGTTGTGCGACTTCAAAATTTGATTTTGCTACAGCTTATAAATTTTAAACTGTAAAGTGATACCCCTCTTCAGCCGAGGGGAACACAAAGGTTTTACCCGCTCAAAACCAAGTCTTAGCAAATTATCTAAATGAATTTGAGAGTATGGATTTAAAGTACCATTTACCAAAGAAGACCTCTATAATCCATGAAACTGTTTCTTTAAGAAATCTGAATCCCTCATCAGAAGAACTGATTCAATCAAAGTTGAATGCATACAAAGAGGTAGATAATATGTCTAAAAAGGATATAAAACGAAACAACAAACGCCATAAAATAATAACTCGACTCAGTGATATTAAATTTGATACAATCGTAACAGAAAGTGGTCTTGTTGTTCCCTTGTTGGAAAAAAAAGAGACTCCAGAAGAAGCTAAAAAGGGGATCGGTTTAAAGATTGCTCAATTCGTTGCTGTTTCTGCAGGAACGGTAATCTTAATTGGTCTCGGTTTGTTTATTTTATTTATATCAGCATACGGCTTAGGATGGTAGAGTCAAGAGTTTATGTCGTTGAATCTACGACCAAATATGACATTCGTAATTTTCACCAATGATAACATCTATTTAGCTCTAAATAGTAGCACTATTTTGGTTAAGATTTATGAACCATTCTATGACTTCCCATACGTTTTCATCAACATCAATACTTTCAGCTGTATCAGTGCAAGGGTTCAAATAATCAGTTACAATAAGTGCTTTGAAAGAAATTCCATATTTCTATACTTGAATTGATATCCATATTCCCAAACGATCCTGGCCAGTCGTGACCACCTCCAACAATTCTGTAGAGCCAAACGTCGTTACAATTTGATAGATGTGTATATTTAAGACTGGTTACAGTACTACCATCCGTTGAATTAATATCAGGAAAATCTACAGTTTGTAAAGTAGTGTACTCATTTCTGTTTGCAAAGAATTCAATCATTGAATCTGTTGATGGGTAGGCTCCCCATCCATCGGTATTATTAATATCTCCATCGTAAGGACTTACATCATCAGATGTACCGTGTATTTCCATAATAGGTATAGGAATATTATTGATACAATTGTCTTTTATGTCTTGTAATATAAATCCTGCAACTGATGCAACTGCTTTGAAAATATCACTACCCTGACAGGCTATTTTATAGCACATATCACCACCATTTGAAAGTCCTGTTGCGTATGTCCGATTTGGGTCTAATCCGTGTGTAGTTTGAAGATATTCAGCTAATGTTTCGAGAAAGCCTAGGTCATCAACCGTTTCAATGCCTAAATGGAAGTCATACCCCGCATTAAAAAAACGATTGCCAAGATAATCTATTGTTCCTCTAGGATAACACACCGCAAATCCCGCACTGTCAGCTATTGCATTAAATCCAGAATATAACTCGATTATTGATGCATCATCTGAATATCCATGCATTACAAATATGAGTGGTGCATTAATAGTTAATCCTGCTGGTTCATAGTAAATATACTCCCTGTCGAGACTACTATAATTAAATGTGGAATATTTAGCATTTGAACAACCGTTTTCATCGACTGTAGCACCTTCAATTGATTCCATACAAGTATCTAAGTCATCTGATACACCGTCTCCATCAGTATCTTTCTGAGAATCTGAACAACCACTACTATCCGCAGTTTCTCCACTAGGAGTATCCGCACAAGTATCATCAGCATCGGCTACACCGTCTCCATCAGCATCTAATACTGTAGTTGAACCATCATCTGTTGTATTAGTAGGAGTATCCGCAACGGGATCATCACTATCACCACAATTGGTAAACAATACAAGTGAACAAAGAATACTTAAGAAGATGAGGTGTTTGAAGTGTCTCATTAAATAATTTCTATTATTTCTACTTCAAAGATAAGGTTGGCATTACTAGGAATAGTGGTTCCCAAATTAGAGCAGCCATAGCCTAAATTAGAAGGCATATAGAGTATTATTTTCCCTCCTTCCTTAATTAAAGGGATGCCTATTTTCCATCCCTCGATAACAGCATTTAGCGATAATTCAATCCCATCAGTATTCTCATCAAACATACTATTATCGCTCATTAAAGTACCCTTGTATTTAACATTTACCGTATGATCTACCGTTGGTCTATTTCCTTCTCCTTCTTCAAGAATAACATATCGAAGTCCTGATTCGTCTATTTGTGCTGTGATGCCTTGTTCGCTCAAATATTCATCGATGAGTGCAACATCGATAGCCATTTGCTCGGTATAAGGGAGCTGAGTCATACATGGGAAATCAGACTCTATCTGAGAATCAGAACAACCATTTTCATCTATCTCAGCACCCTCTGGAGTATCAGGGCAAAAATCTAAATCATCGGTTGCACCATCTCCATCATTATCTTTCTGAGAATCAGCACAACTAAATAAAATACATTTAGCGACAACTAATTGTTCGTATAATTCCTTGGTTTTCTCTAATTCTTCCACTGTGTAAGTTATCTCTTCACCCGTGAAGTCATTTACATAATTAATATCTCCTAAACATAAATCTACCCAGTTGTCATTGCTACCATCACTAAAAAAAATACACCTTAAACAGATCGGACTATCTGGAGTATCAGGACAAGAATCATCTTCACTGTCATCACCACAATTGGAGAACAATACAAGCGAACAAAGAATACTTAAGATTAGGAGGTGTTTCATAGTTACATCAAAACTAATAACAATTTTTTCACCCTTAGTGAATTCTTCTCATCCGAAGGCGGCATTCCTAGTTACAAAACCGTCATGAAAGTAATGAATGCTCTATAGGCTCGTTCTAATCCATATAAGTAGGTTAATTTAAATTTATTAAATTTGAATAATAAACCAATCTAATTATGAATTTCAAAGATTTTTTTTTGACAAAAAAATAAAAGAATCTAATTTGTTAGGGGTTCTATTTGTCGTTGTTGTTACCATTGTTTGTATCACAGTACTGTACTATGGTTTCTGGATAAACTAAATCATAAGCATATCTCCTTCTTTAATTCAGTAAGTATTCCTTTTTTTTTACCGCAATCGACTTTGACAGGAGAATCAAGTGGTAGAAAGTCAAGAAAGAGGAAGGTTTTTTACTAGTGTAACACTTCATCTCCCTTCTGTAAGATCCCAAAGAATATGTTGGAAGAAATGATTTTAAGGATAAAAAATAACCTCCACTCTTAGCAAATGAAGGTTAAGAAAATTACTAATGTAAAGTCTAATATTTTAGACTAATTAGCACATTCTCCTGATGTATAGTTCTCAATTCCTGCAGCTTCTGCATAGCAACTATTACCATATGTTACCCCATCAGAACCGCAAACAGGTGCACCCACAGCTGGACAGGCATCCCCTTCATCACAAGAAGCTAGGCTAATTAAAATCAAGAAAGATGTTAAAATTGAAATATACCGCATAATTAGATTTGTTTATTTATTTCAAACAAGACATCTATTATCATGCCAGAAAATAGATCTTATTGAATATCAATACTATAAGATTTTGCCTATATCTCCACCCTTAGTGAATTATTCTCATTCGAAGGTATTGCTTGAGTCCAAATTAATTTTGTGTCATGGATTTAAGCTACGCACAAATTAAGAGGCTCTATAAGAAAAAAAAGTACAAGTTCTCTGTAGGTGTATATCAGTGGGTTCAACTGGACATTTGTTTGCCGATATGAAGTTGAAAGGGGAGCTGCTCTGTTGATGATCCTGAGTGTGAAGCCTGTGGGTCTTAATTCAGCCTAATTTCACACCTTAATATTTATTTTTGTAAAAAGTGAACACAGGAATTTATAATATCAAAAAAAGCCCTCCATATAGGAGGGCTTTTTTGTTGTCTTTTTCTTTATAATCAATTAATCCATATTAGGAAGCATTGATTCAACGATTTCAAGACTTTGGACTTGTTGACCAACAATTATTTCAATTGATTCACGGAAAGCCGTTCGGTCATAATCCCAAGTATTTGACCCAAATTTTTTGTTGTAATCTTCCTCCCAAGTGGTATCAAATTCATTAGGCGTTCTACCGTATTTATCAAAGCCAATAAATGTTGTGGTTAAGTTCCAATTACCTCCAGATACCATGGACAATATGATCCTTCTGTGCTCAGGTCTCCGCTCTCCATATATGTCACCAATTCTATCAAGCCATCTTCTAAAATCGTCCCATCTGTCTGATTTTACGAGATAATCTGTTTGATTGAGATATTTTGAAGGTCCTTCACCTTCTTTGATATTCATATCTCCCCATTTCATTCTTGCCCATCTCTGAGGTCCTCCAATAGCATCGGCATATTCAGCAACATTCTCTTGCCAATATTTTAATTCTTCAGACTTGTCTTTATCATAATCTGCTAAAGATTGCCAAGGCATCATTCTAACGTATTGGCCACTATTGGCACCTGTCACCACTTTAAATGTGACGATTGTATTGTCTTTGGATGAGTTGAATTTTTTCGTCTTTTTACCTGCTGCTTTTTCAAATTGTTCTGTCATTCCAGCTTTGGGTTTATAGACCCAAGTATTCCAATATTCCCAATTTTCACGTGTTTGCGAAAAGGCATTAAGGCTAAAAAGGGTAAGTGCAATTATTAAGAAATTTTTCATTTTATTAATTGTTTAGGTTGATAAAAATTTTAATATGGCAATATAAAAAAAAAACTTCTAGAGTTACCACACCCCAGGAGGAAGCTGCTCTGTTGATGATCCTGAGTGTGAAGCCTGTGGGTCATAATATAATTAGCACCTCAATATTTATTTACCCTTGTTGAAAATACGAGGGTAGGTATTACCCTAATCACCAATCGTCTTCTTCTTTTGCAAGAGGATTTTCTAAGTAAGCTGCCAAATTATCAGCAAGATCATTGAGATGAGGCAGCTTCGGGAAAAAAATGACAAGCTCGTGGATAGATTGCTAAACCAATAGAAATAATCAGATTCAATAAAGAATGTCTATATTTAAAAATTAACCCTAAATAAATATGACAGATGGATTAGTTGCGATAGTTTTTTTTGGAATGGTAGCATGGATATACTTAAGACCGTTTTTAATAGGGAAAGGAATAAAAATCCCAAAATGGATTGAATATCCAGTAACTTTCATTTTAGTCCTATTGACTGTTTATATTGTTTATGACACTTTTATTTAGACTTTTTCGGTTGATTGACTAATAAAAAACTCCTGAGACACCACACCCCAGGAGTTAGATACACAAATTATTCAAGTTCTTGACAAACTTGCTGTCGAATTAAAAAAAAATGGACATTCCTTTATGCCCTTTGGTTATACATAATTAAAATATTAGCGAACGCTAATTTCTTCAGACTAATCCTCATAGTTAATAGCTATTTCTAGTCATTCTTTCTAGCTACTTCTAGATAATAGTTTGTTTTCTTTTTTCGGACTTGAGGATCTCATCCTCGTGATAACCCATTTTTCGCTTGATTTCATTGACTGTTTTTTTGATATCCAGCAATCTGTGAGTTCAACTTCTTTAGCCCATTCATTATCCCAGCCGTAGTATTAGCCGATGCTGTCATATCCTGGATCAATTTGTACCTTTCGCTCCTGGTGAGCAAAGCCTCCTCTAGTAAGCCCTCTGCTACTTTTAAATCCTCAATCATCGAGTCCTGTCCATCTAGTTGAAATCTCCGTTTTCTTGTGGACATACATGAATCTGGATCCCTTATTTAGGTATATCGTGA
>ENA-OSJC01002634-OSJC01002634.1-marine-metagenome-genome-assembly--contig:-NODE-2634-length-13372-cov-4.260323_pt1 | contig 13372 bp, 13 predicted proteins | sample MGYA00237885_ERZ534234 | MGnify/ENA primary metagenome ERZ534234 (study PRJEB26413, sample SAMN06343907) | marine metagenome | isolation source: coastal waters | place: Atlantic Ocean: West Antarctic... | reverse complement strand
TAGAATTATGGAAATAAAACAATTTGAAATAGGAGTAATTGCAGGTAACTTTGATGTTATACATCCTGGTTATGTAACGTTATTTAAAGAGATGAATAATTTTTGTAAAAATCAATATATCTTATTACACGATAATCCCACAATAGAAAGACCTGAAAAGTTAAAACCAATTTTAAATACAGAAGAAAGAAAAGAGATGTTACAACATTTTTTTACTAATCCTGTATTTTTAACTTATAATACAGAAAAAGAATTAAAATTTCTTTTACAAAGTATAAATCCAGATGTTCGATTCTTGGGAAGTGATTATATAGGTAATACATATACAGGAGATGATTTAGGAATCTTAATTCATTGGATAGACCGTTCACATGGCTGGAGTACAACTAAGTTTAAGCAAAATATAGCAGATTCAATATGAGCCTAGAAAATAAATGGGATGAAATTGATGAAAAGTTAGAATACATCCACAGAAATTTAGATATATGTTGCCAAGATTTATGTGAAGGTCAGGAATCTAAATTTAAATTAGAAGAAATTATGGAAATATTAGTAGATATAAGAGAATCGATATGAAATTAGGAGTTTGTGTACCTTATCGAAATCGTGAAGCTCACTTAAAAGAGTTTGTACCAAAAGTTGGGGCATATTTAGATTCTCAAGGAATTGATTATCACATTTATGTATGTCATCAAGTTGATGATAAACTATTCAATAGAGGAGCTACAAAAAATATTGCAGCAAAACATGCATTAGAAGATGGATGTGATTATATTGTTTGGCATGATATCGATATGTTACCTGAAGAAGAGGGTGGGGCAGATTATTCGTTTCCTAAAAAAACTCCTATTCACATAGCAACGAGTATATCTCAAATGGATTATAAACTAAAGTATGAAGAATACTTTGGTGGAGCTGTTTTATTTTCTAAAGAACAGATAGAAAAAACTAATGGTTATTCAAATGACTATTGGGATTGGGGAATGGAAGATGATGATTTATTTTGGAGATGTGTATTGGAGGGTTATGCAAATGATACCTATATGGATTACCCAAATACGGTAGAAAATTACTTATCATTTAATGGTAAAAATAGTTTTGTAAAGATACCAAAACATCAAAAATTAAAATCATTAACATCTCGTTCACATACAATTTCAGTTTTAGTACGAGCTAATCAACAAGAAGAAAAAGTTCCAATTTGGTTAATTGGTGATACCGATCGAAGATTTTGTGAGTATCCAATACTAAGAAGACCAGGATATGATTATGGTTTGAGCTATAATAACTCAAGAACATATACTGCACAATTATGGGATACTAATAAAAATCATTTATATCAATGGATAAAGAGATATGAAAACCAATGGTCATGGGTTACTTTAAACGTAGATGCATCAAAACAAAATATACATTTCTATTTAAATGGTAAAGAATCAGATGCAAGACATGGTCACGGAACTCAATCACCACTTCATTATGAAGAAAGATTGAAATCATATGGTATTGGTGATTATTATATAGGAACAACAACATCAACTCCTAAATCAGAACCAAACAGATGGTTCAAAGGAGATATTGCAAAAGTAATGATGTGGAGTAGAAATTTAAGTAGTACTGAGATTTCAAACTTACATAAAGAAATACCAAGTGATAAATTAATGGTACATTATGATTTTAATAATGAAACCCAAATAGATTCAACAAGAGTAGCTATTGATTTAAGTGGTAATGGTATTGATGGTATTATTACAAGAGGAACATTCAATAAAGAAGAAATTAAAATACCATATACTATTATACCACATCGTAAAGATGGAAAGATGAATTGTTTACCTCATAAAGATGAGGGAATGGTTAAGGATACAAATGGTAATGATGTATGGGCCAAAGGAGAAACTACTGCTCGTAATGAGAGAAGATACATATTACAGATGCAACAAGGAATATGGGATTATAAATCTGATGGTATTGCTCAATTAAAATATGAATTAGTTGGAGTTGATGAAATATCACCTAAAGCAAAAATGATAAATATAAAACTTTAATATATATTAATATACAAGATAATATGTCAGAAGAAATTGTAGAAAAAAAGAAAAAAATAGCTATCGATGATGATAGTCCTGTTTACATAGAAGTACGTAATCAATTGAATGAAACGGGTCATGGATTTTGTTTAGCAAAATGGACACAAGTTACAATGCACCTACAACTTGGACATACACATTCGTGTCACCACCCGGCAACTCATCAAATTTCTTTAAAAGAATTAAAAAGAAACCCAACGGCTTTACATAATACGAACTTCAAAAAAAGACGTAGAAAAGAAATGTTAGATGGTGAACGACCATCGGAATGTGATTTCTGCTGGAACATTGAAGATAATTCAGATAGATTCTCAGATAGAACCTTTAAATCAGGTGAAAATTGGTCGAAACCATATATGGATGAAATCAAACAATTAAATTGGAGAGAAGATTATAATCCAAAATATGTTGAAGTTGCCTTTTCAAACGCATGTAACTTTAAGTGTTCATATTGTGGACCAGCTTTCTCTTCTGCATGGATGCAAGAAATAGATAAATATGGTGCATATCCAACAACTGATTCGTTTAATGATCCAAAACATTTAGAGTTTGATAATAAAGTTCCATATCTTGCAAGTGCAGAAAATCCATATGTAGATGCATTTTGGAAATGGTGGCCAGATTTATACAAAGATTTACATACATTCAGAATTACAGGTGGAGAACCACTTATGAGTAAGGATACATGGAAGGTATTGGATTATATAATAGAACATCCAGACCCAAATCGTAAAATAAATATTGCAATTAATTCAAATTTAGGAATTCCTGATAAATTAGTAGATAGATTTATTGATAAAATAAATAAAATCTGTGATGATGATAGAGTTGCTGAATTTGTAATATTCACATCGGTTGATACGTGGGGAGAACAGGCAGAATATATCCGTAATGGTTTAGAATTTAATAGATTTTGGGATAACTGTCATAAAGTATTACAAAAGTGTCCAAAGGTTATTTTAACATACATGGTAACCTACAATGCACTATCTATACCGAACTATCACAAATTAATCAAAGGAGTATATGATTTAAAAACGGAGTATGGTTCAACGGATAGATATTGGAATTCTGCAACATTTTTAGATACATCGTATTTAAGACATCCTAAACATCAAACAGTTCAAGTACTACAAGGTGAAAAAAATTGGTCGGATAAGATATTTCAAGATGCACAGTATTGTGATTTCCTTGGAGTTCCATTATTTGAAAAAGAATACATAGGTTATTCAGATGTTGAGATACAGAAAATTAAAAGAACACATGATTGGATGATATCACCAATTGATGAAAAGGCTTTAATAACTCAAAGAAGAAACTTTGGATATTATTTTAAAGCACACGATGAACGAAGAGGAACTGATTTTTGTAAAACATTTCCAGAATTAGCTGATTTTTATAACAATTGTTTAGAAATTAAATTATGATAAAATTAAACGGTAATAACGCATATTTCGTACCTCCAAAAAATAGATATGGATTATCTACAAATGAAACATTTGATTTAACTGAGCATGATTTTTCTATCTTAGTAAATGTGAAAATAGAATGGGATAAAATGACCGCAGACTCTCCAACTCAAGAAGGTGGTATTGTTGCAAAAAACGGTCAACATTGTGGATTAAATGCATTTAAATTTAATGACGGACGTACCTATATAAAGGCACAATGGTGGGTTAAATCAGATGTTGGTTTAGTTGAATATAAGGATATTTGGTTCGATGTAGAGGGTAACCTTGAATTTATGAACGTTTCAATGGTACATGATCATAAAACAAAAACAATTACATTAAGTGTTGATGGTGAATCAATGGATGGTACATACGAAGGAGAGATAATTGATTACAGAGATTCTTGGATATGGGTAGGTGCAAACAATTCATTAGATAGTTGTGCAGTTGAACATCAAGGATTTCTTTTTGGAACAATCAACCACGTATCAATATTTGATAGTGTAGTTTCGGATGATGATATACGAACTGTATTTAGTACAAACTCTAATGAAATTTTTGAACCATCTTCGGAATTAAAAACAGCAGCAGCTTTTACTTTTAAAGATACAGAGATGACACCATATAAGGTTTTCGATATTTCACTAAATGGAAACCACATGATTTTATTTGATAACAAATGGATGGCAGCAAATCTTATATAATGGAAAAACGAGTTTATTTTGTATATGATTTTGTATTACCAAACGGCCCATTGCAGTTTGGATACAATCGACATACTCTACCTATAAATGTTATGAACCAAGTTGATAATAACATTATTGACCAAGGAGTTTTATTATCATCCCCACATACTCCATCTGAATTTAATTTTCAAAGTGGAATGTTCGCTGATGAATATATAAATAGTAATGATGAATGGATGATAACTACCGTAAGTGAGGTGGGAAGTATTATGAAATCTAGTAGATATGATAAAAATAATACTCTTTTCTTCATAGTACTTGAATCAACAAACGCTGCAAGTTTTTTCGAATATTATGAAGATCCTTCTAATAAATTTGAAGATATGTTTTCTCCAATACTATTGGATTATTATAAAAAACATGAAAACTTTAAAATAGTAATGATTGACAATAGAGAAGGTTCATACTCACACACACCTACTCTTTTTTCAAAAGTAAACAATTTTTTAGATAATCTTGATATTACATCAAAAAGAAAATTTGTAATATCAACATGTAACGAACATATAAATAACTTTAAATCAAATAAATTAAATAACAGAATTAGTATTTATAATAATGATTTTTATGTTTATAAATCAGGACAGTTTATAGTAGAAACCGAAGAACGAGAAAATAGTATTAACGAAAACGGATATACCTACTCTTTGCAACAAAATTTAATATTTGATGAAAAAGAGAAATATTATCTAATGTATAATAGAAATTCAGCTAGATTACATAGACCTTATTATGTTAATAAGTTATTTGAAAATGGATTGTTAGATAAAGGAATTATATCATTATTTAAAACAGAAGATTTTGAACACTTATTAAAATACCCCAACAACACGAATGAGCTTGGTATCATCGATTCGGATTACTTAAATTGGAACTCTACATTAGATTCTTGGTATCCATTGGTAATTGATAATGGAAATGAACAAGAAGTTGCATGGTATCATAATTTTTTAAGTAGAAAAGATGAATATCAAAAAACATATTTCTCTATTGTATCAGAAACATCTGCAGAAAGTCAATATTTATTTATAACAGAGAAAACATTAAAACCAATAATGAACCTACATCCATTTTTTATAAATGGAAATCCAGGTACATTAAAACATCTACACAACATCGGATTTAAAACATTTGATAATTGGTGGGATGAATCATATGACTTAGAAGTTAATTTCAAAAAACGAACTGATATGTCTTTAAAAGAAATTAAATCTATTTGTAGTAAAACACCAACTGAAATGATTGAAATGATTAAAGAAATGCAACCCATATTAGAATATAATAAAAATTTATTAAAAAAGTTATTTGTTAACGGAGAATTTGAAAAGAAATTATTAAACCAACTTAAAGAACCAGCAAATTTAATATGAAAAAAGTACTAATTACAGGAGGCTCTGGATATCTCGGGTCTGTTATAACAGAAAAATTACTAAACAACGGTTATTCGGTTACTATATTGGATAACTTAATGTATAATCAAACATCATCTATTATATTTTCACACAATCCAAATTTTGAATTTATATATGGAGATGTAAGGAATAAAGAATTACTTGAAAACTTAGTATTCCAATTTGATATAATTATCCCATTAGCGGCAATTGTAGGATTCCCTGCGTGTGATAGAGATAAAGAGTTGGCAACAGCAATAAACTACGAACATGTTAGATATATTTGTGAGTTGGTTGGTGATACTAAAGTAAAAATAGTGTATCCAAATACAAATAGTGGATATGGTATTGGTGCTGATGGAGAGTGTACAGAAGAAAGTCCTCTGAATCCACTATCACACTATGGAGTTACTAAAGTAAAGGCAGAAGGAGAAGTTTTAAAAATAGGAGGAATCTCAGTAAGATTGGCAACTGTATTTGGAACATCACCAAGAATGAGAATGGATTTGTTAGTAAATGAATTTGTTTACAAAGCGTTAACAGATAAATACATCACTATATTTGAAAAGAATTTTGTAAGAAACTATATTCATATTAGAGATGTAGCAAATGTATTTTTATTTATGATTGAAGATTATGATACACATAGTGGAGAAGTTTTCAACGTAGGTTTATCTACTGCTAATTTATCAAAACAACAATTGGTTGAAAAAATACAAGAATATATTTCTGATTTTGCAGTTACGTATTCTGATTACTTTGAAGATCCTGATAAAAGGGATTACATTGTATCTAATCAAAAAATAGAAAATGCTGGTTGGAAACCAGAATATTCATTGGATGATGGAATAGAAGAATTAATAAAAACATATACAATACTTATTCAAGATTTGAGTTCGAAGTATAGAAATGATTTCCCATTAGGTTATGGCACAAGGACGTAGTATATTTTACAAAGAAAGAGATTGGAATGATTTCCATTTCTATCATGGCACTGTATTAAATCAAGTAAAGATTATACAACCATCAATTTATCATGAATCAAGAGGTTCTATCTCAACAACATATCATTCAGATTATTATGATAGAATATTACCTGCTGTGGATAGAAATGATGGATTAAAATTTAATCACGATAGATATTCCAAATCAGAAGAAGGAGTTCTTAGAGGACTTCATTATGATGATAAAACATGGAAATTAGTTTCATGTATACATGGTAAGATTTATTTAGCAGTATTGGATTTAAGAGGAGGTAGTATAAATAAAAATCCAACCTATGGTAAATCAGAAACATTTATACTTTCACCAGAAACAGGAACTCAGGTATTAATTCCACCGATGTTTGCAAATGGACATTATGTAATGAAAAACGATAGTATATTCAGTTATAAAATGGCATATAAAGGTGAGTTTAATGACGTAGATAAACAACAAACAATAAAATGGAATAGTGATAAGTTCAATATTGAATGGCCTTGTACTAATCCAATAATTTCAAAAAGAGATAAAAATGGAAAAAATTCGTAATTTAGATTATCACGAAGATAGGTGGTTAGATGGAAACTTATCAAAAGAAGATTTAATTAATTTTGAAAATGATATTATTTCTCATTGGGAAAATGGAGAAATTACAGGTCCAATCCATTTATCACATGGTAATGAAGAACAACTGATTGAAGTATTCAAAAAAATAGGTGTAGAGGATTGGGTATTTTCAACTTGGAGATCTCATTATCACGCACTATTACATGGAGTAGAACCAGAAGTACTTAAACAAAAAATACTTGATGGTAAATCAATTACTATAATAGATAAGGATTCTAAATTTTATTCCTCTGCAATTGTAACTGGAATATTACCAATAGCACTTGGAGTTGCAAAAACATTAAAAGAACAAAACAGTCCAAATAAAGTTTGGTGTTTCATTGGCGATATGACTTTTGAAACGGGAGTATTTTATGAAGTTCACAAGTACGCAAGAAACTTTAATTTACCAATACACTTTATTGTAGAAGATAATGAAGTTTCAACGAACACACCAACGGCTCATACATGGAATGAAATACAAAGAGAAATACCAGAAGATGTAATTTATTACAAATATGAATCAAAATATCCACATTATGGAACAGGGAAATGGGTAGTATTTTAAATTATATTTTACCCACACCATCGAGAGATACCCAACAAGGGCCAGTATCTAATTATATTATTTCACATTTTAAGTATACACTTAATTCAGAAATATTAGAAGGGTATCGTAATGTGCTTGTAATTGAAACAACAGGTGGATATGATTCTCTTGAAAATATATTTACTGATGAATTTGTATCACATGTATTAGAAAATGATTTAACGATATGTGCATGTGTAGTTGCTGATCCTGGATCAGAACCTTCATTTAAAAAGATAAATACTTTTACAAAACTTAATAAAATATACGATAGGATATCCTATATTGATTCAAATGTATTATTTGAAGTATATGAAAATGTATCTACGTTTCATTATTTCTTAGAAGAAGCATATGATTCAAAACAAAACTTTTACGGTACGGATAATGATCTTGGATATGTTAGTGTAAGGCCAACTGAAAATCAACTTGATTCATATAGAAACAAGAAATTTTTATCATTTAGTAGAAACAATGATAAACGACATAGATTATCATTATTACATGATTACTTAACAAATGATTTTTCTGATTCATATTTCAGTTTCTTACAAAATATTGATTCACAGAATAATTGTAAAATATATCATGGTGATGATACAATGTTAACCTCGGATAAGTATAATGAAAAAATACCAATTGAATTGGATACCAAGGGTATCATTAATGGGTTCAGAACTGATAATACACTACCAACTCATTTGTTTTTAGATTCTATAATACATATAGTTTCAGAAACTTCATTTGAATGTAATGAATTATTTATATCTGAAAAAGTATTAAAACCAATTTTGAATTATCAACCATTTGTAGTAATAGGACCACATAATTATCTTAAAGAACTTAAAAAACAAGGGTATAAAACATTCAACGAATTTTGGGATGAAAGTTATGATGAAATCAAAGACCCCGCTAAACGGTATATGAGGGTTAGAGAACTCATACTTGATTTAAATAAAAAATCAATTAATGAGTTAAATTTATTATATAAAAATATAAAACATATATGTATATATAATAACAAACAATTCCATTCTATGGAATCAAATAATAGTTTACGTAAAATATTAATAAAGTTATAAAATGAAAAACAAAAAAGTACTAATTACAGGTGCCAACGGACTAGTTGGTAACTATATGGTTCAAAAATGTATCGATAAAGGTGCATTCGTAACCGCGGTTGACATTAGACAACCAGACAATCAAATTGAAAAATTTAAAAATAAAAATTACCAATTCATAAACGCAGATTTACGAGAATTTAAAAATTGTAAAACTATCGTTGAAGGACAGGATATTATATTTCATATCGCTGGTGTAAAGGGTTCTCCTAAAAGAGCTGCTGAACAACCCGCTGATTACTTCGTACCAATGTTACAATTTAATACTAACATGATGGAAGCTGCAAGATTAGCCGATGTAGAATGGTATGTTTATACTTCTACTGTTGGGGTTTACCAACCAGCTGAGGTATTCTATGAAGATGATGTGTGGAAAACATTCCCATCAGAAAAAGATAAGTATGCTGGATGGGCTAAGAGATTAGGTGAATTACAAGCCGAAGTTTATTCTGTATCATTTGATTGGAATAAAGCATCTATTGTAAGACCAGCAAACATATATGGTAGACATGATAACTTTACATCAGAATCAACTGTAATTGCATCACTTATTAAAAGATTATTTGGAGAAAAAGAACATCCATTAGTTTGTTGGGGAGATGGTTCACCAATAAGAGATTTCATTTATGCTGGTGATGTTGCCGATGGTATTATAAAAGCATATGAACAAAAATTAACACAACCAATTAACTTAGGTAGTGGAACTGGTGTTACTATTAGACAACTTGCTGAAACTCTTGTAGATATCTATGAAGAGATGTACGGAAAGAAAGTTGGTATCGAATGGGATAGTACAAAACCAAATGGAGATGCGAAAAGATTAATGAGTACAGAACGTGCTGAATCAGTTGGTATTTTCCAACAAGTATCATTAAGAGATGGATTAAAAGAAACAATAGATTACTATTTAAACGAATACAAAAAATAATTATGAAAAAGACAGATAAAATATTAGTAACAGGAGCAAGTGGATTCATTGGCTCTAGATTAATAAAAATGCTATGGGAAACTGGATATACCAATCTTAGAACAAACTCATGGAGTAGAGATTTAAAAAACGATTTTGAAGGATGTGATAGTATAGAACACTTAAAGGGAAATCTACAAGATGCAGATTTCTGTGAAACTGTATCGAAGGATGTAGATGTTATTTTCCATTGTGCGGCAAATACATCAAACGCATTGGATACTAAATTTAATCCATTATTACACGTAACTCCAAACATTGAAATGAATGTAAATTTAATGGAACAAAGTTGGAGAAACAAAGTTCGTAAGTTTATGTTTATATCTTCTAACACGACATATCCTGATATGGGAGATGTTCCATGTACTGAAGATATGGAAGTACAAACACCAGATATTGTACCTGTTTACAAAGCAGTTGGTAACATGAAAAGATATTGTGAAACACTTTGTGATTTCTTTTCAAACCAAATACATGAACCAATGCAATGTGTAATAATCAGACCATCTAACGCTTATGGGCCGAATGATAAATATGATTTTGAAAAATGTCATGTTACACCAGCAAATATTCGTAAAGTTGCAGATAACTTAAATCCTATTCCTGTTTGGGGAGATGGAACTGAAGTAAGAGATGTAATTCACGTAGATGATATGGTAAATGGATTCATAACAGTTGCAGAGAAAGTAGATACGTATGACATTTATAATGTATCATATGGTTCAGGATATACTGTAATGCATGTTCTTGATAAAATTAAAGAAATTGAAGGAAATACAAATCCAGTGGAATTTGTAAATAATAAAGCACCAATGATACCCGTAAGACTTCTTGGTAACGATAAACTTGTTGCACTTGGTTGGAAAGCTAAATATGATTTGGATAGTGGTTTAAGAGATGCACTTAAATGGTATAAAGCAAACAAAGACCAATTTAACCCAGATTCAAGACCATAATGGAAGAGCCAAAATTAACACCTTACTTAGATGCATTGACTGAATCAATGAAACTTTGTATGGACGACCCTAATATGATATTCATTGGGCAACAAATTGTTTATTATGGTAATCCAATGAGTAAAACCATAGAGGGTTTACCGAAAGATAGAATGATTGAAACTCCTGTAATGGAGGAAGTACAAATGGGAATGACATTAGGAATGGGTATGGCTGGTAAATCAGTTGTATCCTTTTATCCAAGATGGGATTTTGTTATATGTGCAGCAAATCAATTAATAAATCATGTAGATAAAATAGCTGTAATGTCAGATGATGAATGGAATCCAACTATATTAATTAGAGTTGGTAAGGGTGCAGACACTCCATTAGATCCAGGTCATCAACATAAAGCGGATTATACTGATGAATTTGCATCTATGTTAAAATATACACCAGTAATAAAGTTAGATAAGGCAGAAAAAATACTACCTGCGTATCAAGATGCACTCAAAAGAGGTGGTCCAACTGTATTAGTTGAATATCCTGAGTTGTATTATGAGAATTAGAAGAGTATTTGATATTATCGGCCCAAGGGGATTCATTCCCAATGGAATAAACTGGAATAATACAAGTATAATGTGGGATTATAATTTTTATGTAGACCATGATTTTACTGAAAAGTTCAATAGTATATATACCCAAGTATCTGTTTATGATTGTAATTTAAATATTGGAACTGAGTATATTAGTGATATACACATAGGTGCACTTAATTATGATTCTAATAAAAATGTAATTACAAACAATCCAAGTGAAAATTTCTACTACACAATACATCCGTTTGGTAATAGTGGTATTTCAACTGGAATTGATATATCATATCATGAAGGAAAACATTGTTTTGATTTTATTTCTAAAAAGGCAATAGAATATTCTAAGGCTAAGAACTTTTACTTTATATTTGATTATTCTTCAGAAGGATGTATCCAATCGAGTATATTCGAAAAAATGCATGAGGCATGTAACCGAAATAACATTAACCCATCAAAGGTAATTGTAATAACTTCGGCTATGAACACTACCGATGTATATCAAGAATATATTAAAGAAAATAATCCAAGTAAATTATTATATACTGCATTTTACCCTTGGTCAGTAATGGCAAAATCAAAAGATACAAATGAGATATTATTTCAAAATAGTATTATTGATTTTAATGGTAATCAAAATGAAAATAGTTTAATGACAGAATCTGAGTTAGATACACTTACAGATAGAAGTAAAAAATCGTTATGTCTAAACAGAAGATTGGCACCACATAGATTGATAGCAATAAGTTATTTGATTAATGAGGGTTTATTTGATGAAACATTAACTTCGTTTGATATAAAAATGTTATATACACCTGATGCAGGATTTGATTTAGTAAATGGAGGTGGTTTTGATGGTGAACCATATATGAAAGACCAAGATTTTATAAATAACATAGTAAAGGGATTCCGTACTCTTGTTAAAAAAGAAAAAAATGTTCTTGATTATGATAATATAGCAGATGTATGGGGATTTGGATTCGAATCATCGGCGTTATATAAAGAAACTTACTTTTCCATAACAACTGAAACACTATTTTATGAACAAGGAGATTATATATCAGAAAAAACATTCAAACCAATTGCACATTTACACCCATTTGTTTTCATGGGAAGGCCAGGTGTATTAAAATACTTACAGGATATTGGATTTAAAACATTTGGAGAATTTTGGGATGAATCATATGATGATGTTACGAACAATTTCGATAGAATGGAACTGACTTTAAAAGTTATTAAAACTTTGATAAGTAAGAGTAATGAAGAATGGGATGAATTAAATAAGAAAATAAAATCGATACTAATACATAATAGAAATCACTTACTTTCCTTTGATGGAATTAAAACTGGAAATACTTATATTAAGAATCTAACTAATTTAATAAACAATGAACCTAATAAAGAAAATTATCACTTACTTTAAAAAACGTAAAGTAGATAAGATATATAAAAAGAAATTAGAAGAACTACGAAAGAGAGACCCGTTTACTTATAAAAATCACTAATTATCTAATACGTTATATTTATATATTGATACGGTATATTTCATATGAGCGAACTTTCAAAATATTTAGTAGAGCAAATACTACTTGAGGATGATAATCCTATTAATAAAACAGTAGTTATCTATGTGGGTAGGTTTCAGCCTTTCCACAAAGGACATTATGGTACTTATCAGCATCTTGTAAAGAAGTTCGGTAAGGATAATGTATTTATAGGAAGTTCTAATAAAACTGATAAATTAAAATCACCGTTCAAATTCAATGAGAAGGTAAAAATCATGACAACGATGTTTGGAATTCCAAAATCCAAAATACATCAAGTCAAGAATCCATACAAACCAACAGAAATACTTAAAAAGTTTAATGAAGATACAACTGCATTTATTACAGTAGTTGGTGA
>ENA-OSJC01002631-OSJC01002631.1-marine-metagenome-genome-assembly--contig:-NODE-2631-length-13381-cov-10.698812_pt1 | contig 13381 bp, 34 predicted proteins | sample MGYA00237885_ERZ534234 | MGnify/ENA primary metagenome ERZ534234 (study PRJEB26413, sample SAMN06343907) | marine metagenome | isolation source: coastal waters | place: Atlantic Ocean: West Antarctic... | reverse complement strand
TCACCTTTTAGTTTATTGTACATATTGGTATCAGTATAATTTATATGAGCTGTTTCAGCAAATGCTGATGTACAAAAAAAGAATACTAATAAAAATAGTCTCATTTAATTACCTTATTACAAACAAGGCACTTGTCTGAACCATTTAATCCACCACAACTTCCTTTAATGTTTTTTCCCATTAACATAACGCCAAGTGACATTAGAGTTACTATTATGGATAAGATAATAAATGTTATTATAAATGTTGTCATTAGTTTTGTCGAGTAGTAATTATAGTTGTGCCTTCTGAATTAACTCTATTTGTTATATCAATAACACCTTGTATCTGTCTGATTGTGGTCTCTTGTGTAGTTGGAACAATAATACAAGAAATGTCACTACCTGTGGTATCCATACAAAGTTCTACTGAAATAACATCTACAATAGCTGTAACACCTTGGTCAGGAATAAAATCTGGTAATAAATCAGAACCAGTAGATACCGCTAATGTTTTTTCTTGTGATATTTTAAGTTGTAGATTTAAAGCATCTAAAATGTTTTGTAAGAAATTTCTATCTAATAAGTTATCTGATAATCTATCAGTAAACAATTTAGCTTCTTCTTTATCTAATTCATTCTCTAACAACTCTTGGTCTAAATCATTAGTATCTAGTGTAGACACATTAGTTTTACCAACTTCTTCTGATTCAATCTCTTTTGGTGGTCCAAGAATAAGAATGTTACTAATCATTTCTTCTGTCAAATCAACAATAATTGGTTTTGTTGGTTTAGCATCTAGATTAGGAACTCTTGTTGCTTGAAATGCCACATCCATGTGTACGATGCCACCTAAACTCTCAACATCAATAGCACCTGTTTTACAATCTGCTTCTATAGATGCCCAACCAAAAGGACAACTAGGCAATAGAATAACTGTAGTAGCACCAATCTCATCCACTGTTGCTGTAAAATCTGTACCACGAACTGTAATTGTGGCAGTTGGAGTTTTAATTTTAACTGCTTGTGGTTTGTCTTTAGCGATTTGACCAGAAGCATATCGTGCCGTGCCAGCTGCAATTCTTATTGCTAACTTACCTGCATCTTTATTCTTTGGTTCATATACAAAGTCATCAATTGTTAGTCTAGAACTTTCAGTCATCTGAACAATTGTATTATCTTCGAATGTAATTTCAGCTGTGCCTTGACCTGTTCTCAAAGCATCATTCATTTCTACACCAACACCTTTAGTTCCTACTATCTTTTCTTTATCTCTTGTAATAGAAAGTGGGTCATGTTTTTGTTGTGTAATTGTTCCAATAAAACTCCATGCCATAGTTGGTATGAGAAGAAGTAATATTAAACTTTGTCTAATACTTCTATTTGCCATAATTTTGTATAAGTAGCCCAATTGGTTGAATCTAAATCTTCAATGTGTAGATTGTGTTCTTTGATAAGCCAGTTATTAAATGGCACAATATTTTCAAGTTCTTTTAGACTATATTTCTTAGTCATCTTGGCTTATTACCCAAGTATTACTATTTCCTGTTATGTTCACATCGATATCATTATCTTGGCTACCAGCTTGTGTTGATGTCCAAGCATTACTTGAACCGATTATATCTAAATCATAGTTATGTCCAGCGGAACCACCATTGCCAGATTGAGTTGCTGTTATTACATTACTAGCACCTTGTGCTGTCAAGTTAAAGGTTGCTGAATCTGTTCCTAAAGTAGCTGTTACTTTATTACCACCACCACCACTGATTGCAGTAGCAACTGCTATTGTGTCACCATCAATTGTATATGTAAGGTCATTGTAAGTACCACCAGTTGTGGTTGCTGTCAAAGTATTTCCTGTGCCTAATAAATCAAATATTAAATCTGAGTAATTACCAACTTGCCTAATATCAATAACATTATTAGCTGCAGTTCCATTACCATCGCCATTAATGTCTATACTCGCAACTGAGTTTGAACCTGTGATGTAGTATTTTAAGTTGACACCAACAGAAGATGCTACTGATGTGTTCATATCAATCTTTAGAATATTAGCACCACCGATTTGTTTTATGTCTACTGTCTGGCTACTACCAGTAAATAGTGCAGCTGTGCCTTCTGAATCTCCTACACCGAATAGTTTATTGGCTGCACCGTCCTGCAACACATTAATTGTTGAACTACTACCAACTTGAGTTATATAGATACTATTGTCAGCTGCATGAGCAAATGAAAGCACCATCACAAGTAACATAATGAAATATGTTTTTATTGTAGTCATTTAATTTCCTTGGCCAAATGTTGTATTTAAAACTGGTTCTACTTCCTCTATAATATCAATATATTCTGATGTTGGTTTAAGTGGTGTTATTTCAACTTCACTAATCACCTCTTCTTTAAAATCCCACACATCAGTTCTTTCGCCTTCTTTTATTAATTCTACTACCGCAGCTTCAATAGCTGACTTTACTGCCAAACTTCCTGGTTCATTTAAAGTTAAGCCAGATTCGAACTCAAACACTTGTGTGCCTTTATCATAAAACTTTAGTATTGCTAAGCTATCTGCAGTTGAGTAAATTGTTTTCTGAACATTGACTGCAGCTATAACCAAACCTGTATTAACACTTATAGCTCTCAAACTTACTGTAATGATATCTTCACTAAACTTTGTTGATGGTCCTATTCCTAATATTCTAGCGGCACTTCCTCCACTTCTCACTGATGTATCATAACCAGTAATACCACCTTCAATAATCATACCAGCGAATCGCATTGGTTGTAATTTCTTGGCATCAGCTCCTTCATATGCTTCTCGCATCTGTCGAACTATCTGTCTTTCTTGTGTAAGACTCGCAAGACCAACTCTTTCTACTACATCAAACCAACCAGCATTACCCACATCTCTTAACGCTTTAATTAAAAAGGCTTCAGCGCCTTGTGTTACTGCCGTACTGAAACTCGATTGTGTCGAACTAGGTCTTCTTTGACCTGTTTGGTCTTTAAAACTATAAACAGCAACAGATACTTTGCCCATCATTGGTTTTGGTATAGTATCAAATTCTTTATATGTAGAGTTCTTTACAGCCATAGGAGGTTCATACTCTCCTTTAATTGCTTGAGATGTAGCACAGCCAGTTAAGATGGATAATACCATCAATAATAAAAGTAGTTTCATATTAAAAAGTAAAGTCGCCTAATGGTATTGCAATGCTTGTTGTTGTGCCTACCACATCAATAACACTTAAGTTAATCTGACTTGATGTTTTAGCCCAATTGATAATGTTACCTTCAAAGTTTAATGTGCCTGATGTAGGTGATGACGAATCATCTGTAAACATCGCAGTAGCTAAATCTTGTGATATCTGTGCATAAATTCTAGATTCTAAATTACTCATAAATTTAGCAATATTGGTACTACCTTTTTGTCTAGCAGCTTCTTTTAATTGTGATTCGAGTTTATCTGCAATTGCCTTTTTACGAGAATGTTCTTGATTCTCTATTGTCAAGACATGTCCAGAATATCCATTACCATTAAAGGCAGGACTTTTAAACTCAAAATCATTTTGGGGTTGTGAGGTCGCATTAATTGACCACAGAAAAACACCCATATAAATTAGTTTATTCATATATGTTCCGTTCAGTTATTGTATGTCAGAGGCAGTTACAACGGTTAGTTGTAAATTAATATAAAATGATATACCAGTATTTATCCAGGAGAATCCTGTTTTTTATACTGATATTGATGAGTTAATACTAATACTTTTTCGCACGACCAGCTAGATGGGTCTGTTCAAACTTTTTAGCCCAACGTTTCTTTGCTCGGCCTTTTGCTAACTTTCTTTTTTCTGATGGTTTTGAATATTCACCTCGTTCTTTTAATTCTCGAAGTAATCCAGAATTATCTACTTTTCTTTTGAATATTCTTAAAGCCTTATCAAAAAACATCTTATCGTCTAAAACAACTTTTAGTCCAAATGTATCTTTTTCCCAAGCCTTCTTATAAACTTTCTTATCAGTAATTGCCATTCTTTAGATTTTGCTCCTTTTGTCCAACATTGCTTGTTTTCTTATTATTTCTTTAAGATATTTAGCTCTGTCTTTATTTTTAACTGTCTTTTCTGCTAACTCTGTCAATTGTGCTATGTTCAATGGTCCCAATCTTGGTTTATCATTATGAGTTCTCATTGGATTAGCTTTTCTTTTACCTGGATGAATTCTTACTGTAACTGCCATGATATTATCCTTAAATAGTGTTAGCGTGAGTGCTATTTAGTCGATTTATAATTCAAATGATACATTTTTGATTGTATCGAATCTAAAACTTCTCCAACCTTTCTTATCGACATCAAAAACCGGCAAAACATCGCCATTTACTGCTTTTTTAGCTTCAGTTGTTGCACCTTCTTTGGTAATCTCTGGTAAAAACGATTCTTGAAGAGTACAAGACATTTCTCTTAACTTTCCGTCTGCTTTTGTAAAAGATACTTTAACTATTTGTCTTTTTAATGCAGAAATAAGAACATCTTTAGATTTTTCATCAGAAAAGTTGCCTAATTTCTCAGATTCGATATTAATTCTTAGTTTTTGCGGCACATGAGTGCCAGGTTCTGCTTGATAAGGTTCAGCCGGCCATTCTTTAGTAGCCATTCCTGCATTTGATTGCATTTCTTTCAATTCACTGGCATCTACCATGTCAGCTGCTAATATATCATCTCTATTCATGTTTAACTTTCCTCCCAGAGGTCTATATGATTAATTTTAGATACCACAACACTCAATTCTTCTTTTACAGTCCAAGTTAAGTCACCTCCAGCGAAAATTGCTGTAACAAGCTTTTTCTTTTTCTTGTCTTGAGGGTCTATCATCGAGAAAACAGATATAATTTTATCTGGATTTATCCAAACGTCTTTGTTGTGTGCTTCTTTTAATGTATTTGTAAATAATACTAACGCCATAATATAATACTCCTATTTTACTTCATTACTTTTAATAATTGTTTGACTAATTTGTCTTTTGTTTCTCTTCGGTCTAATTCTATTCCCCATGAGCGACCAATTTCTTCTAAAGTTACTTTATCAAACTCTCTGAGTTCAGCTTTAGTGTAATTCCATTTTGGTAAGAATAGTTTCTTTATCCAGTTAAACATCTTTTGTTTCTCCTTGTTTTTTTATCTCTGTTTGTTGTATAGACTTTGCAATATTGTATAGTTTTTGAATATTAACATTCTTATCTATACGAGTAGCATAATCTTTCATCCATTTGGCAGATTTGTCAGTTTTTCGAAGTATAACTCCGTGAACATTCGAACCGGCAAGGCCTTTTAGATAAGTATCAACATCAGAGAACACAGCTTCAAACGATTCCTCTACTGCTGGAAAGCCCAACTTGTCTTTACCAATAAATGAAACATGAAACATATCTCCATGAGAAGTTCCATTCATTTTTATTTGGTTTTCGTATTCATCACCTTTCAGCTGAAACCAATCCTGTGCCATATGGCCAGGAGTTTCGGGGTCAGGAAAAAAGTATACGCCATCAAAAGGATATTCCGTTTTCTTGTCGTTGGTATTCTCTAGTGGGTCCAAACGTGTCTTCCTCTGAAAGTGGTTTTTCTTTATTTCTAAAGTCTTTGGTCATTGCAGTGAAACTATTAAAGAATTCAGTAATGTCAGCAGATGGATTTCTCACCTTAACGCTAACACACATTGTCTTCTGTTCAATTAAGTCTCTAGCATGTTGACAATCTTCTTGACTATCAAAACGGTAAGTCTCTTCGACTCCGCCTATAGATGAAATAACAAGTAATGCAAATAGTGTATTCATTAGTGTTTAGTCGCCTCTGTACCTACATCACCATCATAGAAATCACCAAGTTCAGCAACTTCTTCTGTAATGCCAGTCATAATTTTATTGAAGGCTTCTAAACAATCTGTATGTTTACACATTACCATTGTTCGTGCAATTATGATTGAAGAAATATTCAATGGATGAAGATTGTGCTTTTCTGATATTGACATAAGATAATCATCTACTTCATTAGAAACTTGTACTATCTTTTTGTCATGAGTTGCAGAATCGCCAACTGGATTTTCAGAATCATATACATGGTCATCATGCACTGAATCTGTATTTACTTCCAATAAATCATCAACATCTTTAATAATTTGTCCGTCTACCTTGTTATCTTTCTTTGCCATGCCATCTATCTCCATAATTTAAAAAAACATTATTCATTCATACTAATCCTATCATAATCGATGATGGATGTCAAGCACCTTTTTCATCTTTGCCTGGTCTAATCTCACCTTCTTTATCTATATGAATAACTTCTTGCTCTGTTAGTTTATCGACCACAAATTCAACTGCACCATCACGGCCTTCTTTTAAACCAATCTTATAAAACACATAGACTAAAATTGCCCATGTAATTGTTATTGCCATTTCGTAGCTCATAGTTCCTCCATCCACTTATAAATCTTTTTATAGAGAGCCTTTTGTGTCTTTGACCAATCGGTCCCGGCAAAGGCCTTTTTGTAAACTTTATACGACTCAACCAATTTCTTTCTATCTAATTGAGTAGCAGTCTTAAATCTTTTTCTACCACCATAGTGTTCAACTATCTCTAGTGCTATGTCATGTGCATATGCACCAATCTCATCTTTATTGGATAGATAAGTTCTTTGTTGAGTTACCTTATCTCGTTCTACATTAAATCCAGAATCACCTTCAATTCTTTGTGAGTTCTGACTCTTGTGAATCATCTCATGCTGAAGTACCTGGCTTAACTCAAACATAAAGGCGTGTCGCCTCTTATCAGTCCAATTATGAATCTGCTTATGGTTCGAACTGAACAACAAGGTCACACATATTGGTTGTCTTTTTCTTTCTGCATCAAACGTACCGGAGACCGATATTTCTGAGAGGTCTAACTCTGGTATCCATTTTACTTCTAACCTGGAACCAAAAGGTCGTATCGCACTTCGCACCTCTGAGACAATTTCTTTATGTGTCATCTGGCGAAGAAGAATTTTTTCCAGACTCTCCAATGCCTTATTCACTTTAATCGTTAAGTACAAATTTAAATACTCCAGTATAATCCACTATTTATTCCGAATACATACTATCCATGAAAATGCTCACCCATATAATTAGGTCTCATAATCACTTTCTTTTTATTTGCTCTATCATAAAGATATATCGCAGATACGATTCCTAAGGCTCCTCCGAGTCCGGCAACAATCAACGTAGAGTAACCAGCGTCATTCACAACCAATCGAATAAAGAAGAAGTTCGCAACCGTTATGGCTATCGAAGTCATCGCAGCCGCAACATATTTCGAACCTTGGACATTCTTACTTTGGAGTCCTAATAGACCGACCAGTAAGAATGAAGCTGCGAATAGTATTATAAAGTCTTGGTATTCTATCACAAATTTAAGCATATTTTTCCTCTATTTTTAGTTCAGACATTTTCTCTAGAAATGCCGTTATCTCATAATCTAATCTAGCACCAGTAATGGAATCCATTTTGGCACCAGTCTTATAAACAGCTTCGAAAGCTCGAGCCACATCTTTTGGGTCTTCATTGGGCCTCGCATCAATCTCAATCTTTCTACATCTATAAAATTCTTTTTTCGCAACCTCTTGCTCATTGCGAAGCAAAACAGATTCCTTGTTCCAGACTTCTACGTCTTGGATAAACAACTCACCAGTTCCTGTGTCGGTCGAGATAAACAGTTCAGCCGTTTGGCGACTGTTACAACACGCCACTATTTGGTATTCATCAGTCATTATATTATATACATTACTCATTTTATTGCCTCTTTATTTAATTTCTACAACCATTATAACACAATGGGCAAGAAAGTCAAGCGCTCATTTGGTTCAGTTTAGCGCTAGCGTTAGCACTAGGGACAGTGGCTCTCACCAATGCTCTGCATTTACGAGTTAAACGTTTCAGTGTAGTTGGTGATACAATCGCAGTGTCGCTTCGTGCCTCCATAACAGCTGAATAGTTATTATCAAGTAAGTAATACATCACCTCAGTCTTTGCTTCAAAATCTATTACAGTCTCATCGTCCTCTGTATTGTAATAAGCAGGTGCAGTGAATAATACTTGAGCCTTCGCATACTTACTATTGTAATCCATAAAGTAGTGTTGATTCGTCTCTGAATCGTAGTAGGTTCTTTTAAGCGCTAGCGCTGGTGTTTTAGTAGTAATCATATAGTTCCTCTGTCAGTAATTGTAACCATTATAACATAGTCTTGGGTAAATGTCAAGAGCTTTTGGTAGGGCGGTGTGATTTTCCACCGGAGAATTTTTTATTGTGAGTTTCTGTGTGGTACTTCGTTTTCGCTTCGTCTTTTACTTAGCGAGCGGACGTTAGAGTGCAATAGACACTTCGCAGAGGACTCCCATGGACTGTCCTGGAGCGTTTCCTTGACCAGGGCATCACCTCTCGTCCCACCATGCAACCACTATCAGTGGTATGCCGATTGCCGCAACCCAACCATACATCCAACCTAGGAAGGCCAGTGATTCGGGACTGAAGAAGGTCATCTAAGCGCTAACAACAGTTCTTCTGTCGCCTGCAAAGGTCTTACTAAACATCATTCGTTTAGCATTGTTCATTATCTCTACCACTTGTTTCGCATTGTCTGGACTAATCCATCCATCCTCGTCATTGAGGTCTGGTCCTAATAGTTCTTGACAATCACTCAACATACCTGCCACATACATCACATCATCATTGGTTCTCATTCTCTTACTCCTAGTTGAAATCAAATGTAGTTCTTAATACTTCTGCCTTGGAATCAGCAATCGCCTTAGAGGCAAGCATCGCCCATGTACGCAGCATTGATGATGTCATCAGGTCCATTGCAGCCAAATCACCAATGTTCACTACATCGGCCTGTGTGAGGTCTTTCACAGTTAAAGCATTGTTCATCTTCTTACTTAACACATCTTGCATGTCTTGAAAATATTGGTCTTTGCTTCTTATATCCATACTCTATACTCTCCTTGGTGGTACATATTGAAACATCTCATATTCCCATAAACCTGGGATTAAGACTGCCTTTTTGTTACTTGGCAGCCATCTGTCTGACGGTGCCACATTCATCTTTTCTAGACGATGCATTGCTTCGACACCACTATGTGCCGTCACTAAGTAAACTAAATCGTTCTTGATTAAGGCATAGATACTTCCGTCTTCTGGTCCGTTAATCATCTTTTTTTTCATGTCTTTTATATTCATATTTTTATCTTCTTCTCTCATTTCTTAGGTCCATTATAACACAATGGGCAAGGATGTCAAGCATTAATTAGCAATATTTTGCTTCATATTCTTCGTTCGCATATGCAATGGCGAAGTCTTCAGATGCCTGTATCTCTGTCAGACCAATCTCTGAGGCCTTTGCGATACCAACTTGGTACAAATAGTTCTTTATTTCATAGTCGCCGTTCGCCATTCTATAAATCTCCAAATGTTAATGGTGTTTTTCGACCTGATGCCGTATACTTTTCAACACTCACAATCGCCTTGTTAAACTGGTTCACAGGGATATCTGTCTCTGTTTCTTTGATGTCAGTGTAAAGGTCTTCAAGATGACAGTCAGTATTTTTATAACTCACTGTAATCGCAGTTCCCCAATCAGGATGGTCACACTCACCTAGGTAAGTCGCAGTGGTTACCACTGAACAATTGTTTTCATGGTCCCACGCCTTCATTTGAAACCTATCACCATTTATTGCTACTAAACTATAATTCATTATACTCTCCATTGTAAATCACTAAATTCTATCACATCAAATCGAGCCATCACCCATTCTAGATAACAACAGGCCTCTTTATTGTTTTGGACCACTTTCTCTTTAAGGCCCTCAACTGTCAACACTCTCATTATTTTTGTTTGTTTTCTCATTTCTTAGGTCCATTATAACAGAATGGGCAAGGATGTCAAGCACTTTCGAGCATTAATTGGTCTAGGAACCATGGCGCCACGGGTCATCCGCTCACACCTCCCAGTCTGGCATGCCATAGCGGGGTATCGCTCGAAAACGCTTGACTTTTGCCGTGGTTGTGATATAATGGTTACATTAAATGAGAGAAGGAAAGAATAGATGAGTTTAACAATGGATATAGAAATACAGAATAATGAGATTGACGTGCCCAACCAGGTGCAAAAACTGATAGTGGCTCTAGAGGCCAACTTTGCCAACCGTAATTTAGAGTTAGGCAGAGACTCCAGTATTGACATTGGCTATAACGTTTTGCCTGGTAATAAGTATCTGAAGATTGTATACGGTTATAAGACCAGTGTTCCTGGCGAACTAGAACAACAATCAGTACATGCATTTGTCGACAAGAAGAATGGCGACCTGTATAAGGCCTCTTCTTGGAAGACCCCTGCAAAAGGTGCTCGCTTCAATCTCTACTCAGATATAGATGCACTGACCAAATTGGCTGATTGCCATGGTGGTTATCTATACAAGGGCTCTAATTGCTCACTTGTTGCCAATGCAATGAAAACTAACAATACAAATACAGAAAAAGGAACAACCGATGCGATATAAAAGGTTATTAATAAGTGATACTGCCATTGAGGCCATACAGTTAAACATAAAGAATCTAGAACAGGACATGTATCGTCATGATATTGGTCGTGATAACCAACCAGATTCAGTGCTATTACTGAAGAAGTTGGATGGTTTGAAAGCAGTCATGCGCCAGTGGGATAACATATAATGTCAATAGAATATATAAATTTATGTATCATTGTTGGCGCCGCCATCTATCTCTTGATAGTGTTTATTAAGTGGTAAAGTGCTTGACATTGGCAATGGTTGTGTTATAATGGTTATAGAAATTGGGGAAGCGGCAACGATGGCGGGTTGCGATGGACTGTAAATCCATTACCTCTGGTCTAGTTAGTTCGAATCTAACCTTCCCCACCAATAATAAAGCTTGACTTTATAGTAGTATTGTGTTATAATTATACATTAATGAGAAGGAGTTTATATGATAGAGAACAACAATGAAGTTTGTGCATTACTTAAGGCAATGTACGTTGTACCAAAGGTTACATTAGACGTTGCAGAGAACAATAACGTCAGGAACAACTACGCAGTTAGTCAGGCAGACATGGCACTAATAAACGCAGTACCGGTCTTGGAACCATATGATTATTAATGGAACGCTGACTACCGCTACTATAGGCAATAACCAGACGCTGACATGCCACAATGGTGGTATATGATGAGAAGACTACACGTTACTATATGGTTAAGTGTTACTCTAATCAAGGTTAAACTATATTGGATGTCATTCTATTATAAGTACCTACACAGGCTGTGAAGCAATACTTAATCATTGCAGGTCTATTACTACTGAAGTTAGCATTATTGTATGGATTGTTTGTTTGGGCAACTAATTAATGCCTTTATCACATTTATTGGAAAGGGTCTTTCTACTAAGGGTACCAATGACGGATGAGTGTGATAAAGAAATTGATTATATCATAGGAGGATATAAGAATGGATGGTTTTAATAAGCAAGAAACAAAGATGGTCAAGGAAATGGAATATTGGTCAAACATGAACAGAGGACATAAGGTCTTTCTGGCCATGCTCATCATAGTGGCTATATGGATATTGGCAACACTGCTCGATACTCATTATACGGCAACAATGGGTGAGATGCAGGAACTGGCAGAATTCTCTGTCTCTTCTCAGATAGAAGAAATAATAAAGGAGTAAGTTACCATGGCTACAGCAGATAGTATAGCAGGAAGCAGTCCACACCCAACAGATTATAAAGGGTTTACTTATCAACAAGAAATCATTGAAGATGAAGATACTCGTAAGATATTGCATGTAGCAATGAAATTAGGTGTTACCAATGGTCAGAAGCCACCTACATCTCAGTGGGGTAAAGGTGACGGAGAAAATTCGTTTATCTTCGATTGGTCACCCTACTCAGTACCTGGTCAAAAAGATTGGGAACTTTGGATTGATTTAGGCATGCCCGATAGATTAGAGAGTGCCAATGGCCCTCATAATACTTCGTCTTTGATTATTATAGCCAACCATATAAGAGAGTTTGACCAGGCAACACAAAGAGATTATAAAGGGTAATGAATTATATATACGTCTCGGTGTTATTGTTATTGCTTCAAGGTTGTGGTTACTACTCATGGTTAAAGACAGGTGCAGATGCCATTAGTTTTGGTAGAACAGGAAAGACACTGACTGACCATGCTATCAGTAAGTATACTGGTAAGGACTGTAGAACATTTAATATACTAGAAGAAAAACAACTATGCGAGGAAATAAACGATGGCGATTGATGTAGAAAATGTATTTGAAGTGGCTCAATCTGATGACATTGTATATAGATTAGAGATATCATTTGAATACAAAGATGGATTCATAGCGGGCTTAAAGAGGGAATATGATGACAAAGCCTTTGCTGAAGTAGAACGAGACAGGTTAATGGGCATATTTAGAGATTGGAAGAATAAGCCAGTACAAAGATTTCAATGCTCATTATCACAAGAGAAGCAAAGTACCTTGAATAAGGATGGTTCTCAAAAGACACTGGCTAAATTTTATAAGGATAAACCCTATGAGTCATGCAGATAAAGTAGTGAGTTGGAGTCTTTCGTTGAATATGGAGTCGGGCGAGACAATTGAGGCAGTTAATCTGCCAAGTTTTACTGTTGCAGCCATTGATGATTTCTGTACTGAACTGGATTCTGGTAAGATTGATTCTGAATCAGTTAAAATGAAGATGACCGAGTCTGGTTATTATTACAAACCCTCTGTTGGCACCTCTGAAAGCCAAGCATTAACAGAATATAAAGAATCACTCGGTAGCGGCATCGGGTTCAAAGATTTACCAATGTCAACACCCGGTAGCTTCACTCAGACAACTACAGACAACGCCTTTGATATGGATTTAAATGATGTTACAGACAATGATGTCACCTATCTTAAGAGTGAACAGGAAATGCAAGAAGATAAAGATAAGATTATCGCCAAAAGAAAATCAGTCGGTGCAATCTTCCCTTATCCAACTAATACAGGCAGTAATTAAAAATGGCAATATGTGAGAATAAAGTAGAGCAACAAGTAGCATGTGGTCCGTATGGAATGGACTCAAAAACAATCATAGCTAAATGTGGTACCACAGGACATGATGGTGAAACTTTAGTTTGTGATATATGTGAGAAGAAAGGTGTTATTCGAAATGTCTATGCGACCCGACCTGCAGAGTTCGGTGCCGATGGATATGAGATTGATTCACCTTATAATTATTAAGTAAGTTTATATTATGGAGAAGTATATGAAAAATGCAATATTTGGAATAGGCCTATTGATATGTATATTATTATTATCAACTG
>ENA-OSJC01002626-OSJC01002626.1-marine-metagenome-genome-assembly--contig:-NODE-2626-length-13393-cov-13.428582_pt1 | contig 13393 bp, 17 predicted proteins | sample MGYA00237885_ERZ534234 | MGnify/ENA primary metagenome ERZ534234 (study PRJEB26413, sample SAMN06343907) | marine metagenome | isolation source: coastal waters | place: Atlantic Ocean: West Antarctic... | reverse complement strand
TTGGGCGATGATCTAGATCTATATACATCTGAATGGGCGCCTTGTTGGATTGTGGACTTTCCTATGTTTGAGAGAACTAAGGAACATCAATTAACTTCTTTGCATCATCCCTTTACGCTTCCAGTTGTGAATATTGAAGAGCTTAGCAATAATCCAGACGACGCATTGGCCTGTGCTTATGATTTCGTGTTGAATGGCTATGAATTAGGAGGAGGCTCTCTGAGAGTCTATGATCCGGTTATGCAGAGTGAGATATTTAAGATTCTTGGAATCTCATCTGAAGAAGCAGATGAAAAATTCGGGTTTCTATTGTCTGCTTTATCTTCTGGCTGCCCGCCGCATGGAGGCATTGCCTTTGGTCTAGACAGAATAGTTATGCTTCTTACAGGCACAACTAATATTAGAGATGTAATAGCATTCCCTAAAACACAAAGTGCCTCTTGTTTGCTAACAAACGCACCTGGAGAGGTTACCCCAGCTCAATTAGAAGAATTGCATGTTCTATCAACCATGGAGAAGGAATAGATTATGGCAGGACATTCTAAGTGGGCCAATATAAAGCACAGAAAGGCTAGACAGGATGCCTCTAGGGGAAAGATTTGGACTAAAGTAATAAGAGAGATAACAGTGGCTGCTAAAGGCGGTCCTGATCCAGATGATAATCCTAGATTGCGATTGGCTTTAGATAAAGCTAACGCCTCCAATATGCCTAAAGACACAATTAAGCGAGCCATTCAAAAGGGTTCCGGTACTGGTGAAATGGGTATTATTGAAGAGCTAACGTTCGAGGGATATGGGCCTAATGGAGTTGCTATCTTGGTAGAGACCATGACAGATAACAGAAATAGAACTGTCGCAGATGTCCGTCACGCGTTTTCTAAATTTGGTGGAAATATGGGAACAGATGGATCGGTTGCCTACTTATTTAATAAGCTTGGCATCATTCAGGTGGCTACCTCTTATGAGGAAGACTCAATAATGGAAATAGTTTTAGAAGCTGGGGCGGATGATTTTTCAGCAACAGATGATTTTTTTGAAATTATTACGAGCCCCTCTAATTTATCCATTGTTGTAGAAGCTCTTCAAGTCAAAGATATTGAAATCCTTGATACCGAAACTACCATGAGAGCTGAAACATTGGTTCACTTAGATCAAGAATCTTCAGAAAAAGTTCTCAAGATTATGAATTTCATGGATGATCTTGATGACGTTCAAGAGGTTCATACTAATGCAGAGTTTCCAGATGATTTCATTGAAGCGGAGTAATTGTGGCAATTAACTCAAGAACTAAAGGAGCAAATTTTGAAAGAGAGATTGGAAATTTATTGGTTCAAGAATTAAATTTAACGCAACCTGTAAAAAGAATATTAGAGCAAACCCGCACAAAAGAATTGCCCGACTTAAAACTAGGTCGCTGGTGCATAGAGTGTAAGAGATATGGTGATGGCGCTGAGCCATCAGCTGACTGGTGGGAACAAGTCTTAGCCGCAACTCCAGAAGGTGAGTTTCCTGCATTAATTTATAAATTTAATCGCAGACCTATCAAGGTTAGAATTTTGGCTGGAACTTTAGTTCCAGAGCTGGACTTTTCTCCAATGACAGTTGATTTAATGTGGGAAGATTTTATTGAAATTCTTCGTTATCTTTTTCAAGTAGATATTGAGCAACATGAAGCATCTATTCAAGTGTAATGAATTCATTTGCAAGATTTTTGTTGAGGATACAGACTTCCAAGGTGTTGTTTACCATGCGAATTATCTCAAATACTTTGAAAGAGCTAGGTCACAATTTTTAATAGACAATCAACACTCTCAGTCAGATGCATTGTTACAAAATGAGTCATATATTGTAAAAAAAATAGACTTAGAATATCTTGCCCCTGCAATCCTTGACGATACTTTAATTATTAAAAGTGATGCTGTGCTGAATAGCAGAGCACGCATTCAGTTTCTTCAGTCAGCCTACAATCAAAAAAATGATACACTCATTTGCAAAGGAGTTATTGAGGTTTGCTACTTTGATAGTGGAAAGAAAAAGCCCAAAGCTTTTCCCAATACCTTGTTAGCTTTATTTGGTGATATACATGGATAATTTTTCAATCATAGATTTATTCTTTCAAGCAAGTTTGATAGTGCAGATGGTTATGGTGATATTGCTTATAGTCTCAGTGCTATCTTGGATTGTTATTTTTGAGAGATACTTCAATTTAAAGAAAATAAAATCCGCAAATAAAATCTTTGAAGATCAGTTTTGGTCTGGAGAAGATTTAAATGAATTATATGATGGCATTAAAGAGATTCCTCGAGAAGATTTAACTGGATCAAGAAATGTTTTCAAGCATGGGTTTAGTGAATTTCTTAGATTGTCTGATGGGCAAAAAATTACGATAGAGGACTTAGAGAGCGTTAATCGCTCGATCAGGGTATCTTTAGCAAGAGAAGAAGAGGCATTAATGACGCATTTACCCTTTTTAGCAAATGTGGGTTCTGTGAGCCCCTATGTAGGATTATTTGGAACCGTCTGGGGCATTATTAATTCTTTCCAAGGATTATCAGATGCTACCCAGGCAACTATTAACGCTGTTGCTCCTGGTATCTCTGAAGCATTGGTCGCAACTGCACTAGGCTTATTTGCTGCTATACCTGCTGTTGTCGCATACAATCGATTTGCCTCCGAATCAGATTCTCAATTGCAGCAATCTTCAATATTTGGAGAAGAGCTAGCCAGCATACTCTATAGACAAACTGTCAAAGAAAAGAATTGATTTACCGCGTAGGCAATAGAAAAAAACTCAATTCAGAAATTAATGTAGTGCCCTACATTGATGTAATGCTTGTGCTACTAATAATTTTTATGGTTTTGTCACCATTGCTGATTCAAGGCATAGAGGTTAATTTACCAAAAACAGATACTACAAAAATGTCAATTTCTAGCGAACCATTGGTTATCTCCATTGATAGCGAGGGAGCATATTTTATTAACCTAGGAGAAGAGCAGTTACCCATTTCATTAATGGAGCTCAAGAATAAAGCTAAGATTATTTATCAGGCAAATCCTGATATTGAAATTGTATTCAAGAGTGATGCTAAAGTGCCATTTGATTTCGTTGCCAAGGGAATGGCAAGCATTCAGAGCTTAGGCATTCAAAAAATCGGTATTGTTACCTCAGGTTATGACAGCTAACTTAAGATACTTAAATGCTTCATTTTTTTCCTTTTGCTTTCATGCATTAATTTTTCTTTATATTTACGGAACATTTGATCGTAACACCCCCCAAAGTCTCTTAATATCCAAGCCCCTCATGGTTGAGCTAAAATTTGAATTAGATACGCAGGCAGCTAAAAAGGATAACAAACTTTTTTCTAAGTTAAATGATCCAGTGCCACTGAAGCAACTAAATAGAAAAACAGACTCTTCAGAACCAGTTGAATCAGACGCATTGGCAATTAAACAATCCATGTTGTATTCCAATTTATCAGACCTATTAGAGCAAGAAAAAAGTGTTGTGCTCTCGAAGCAAGATGAGCAGATATTATTTTATAGTCAAAAAATTATTCACACCATAGAAGATGCTTGGATGAAACCAAGGAATATCCCCGAAGGCCTTGTAGCCAATCTAAGATTGAATATTCAGCCTACTGGTCGCATATTAAGGGTAGATCTTTTAAAGAGTAGTGGGAACATTAGATTTGATAATTCAGCTTTGCAGGCAGTGCGAAGGGTGGAAACTTTAAACTTTTTTAATGAGATACCTTCTGGGCTTTATAACAAAGAGTTTAAAAAAATAGCATTGAGCTTTAAACCATCATGAAGAACCTAGCTATTCTCACTTTAATCTTTTTACCATTAGTTTGTTTTGGGGAGCTCTTTTTAGAAATTACAAAGGGCTCTGAAGATCCATTTAAAGTTGCAATAATTTCTTTTGAAGGTAACTCTGCCGTATCGAAGAAATTAAACAAAGTGATTCGAAATGATTTAAAAAGAACAGGAGAATTTTCTTTGCTTGATCAATCACTTTTACTTCCATTAATAGTTGAGGATGATGAGATTAACTATCGAGACTGGAATCTCTTAGGTATGGATTACCTAGTTGCTGGAAATATTGTGCAGACAAATAATTCTATTGATGTGAACTATGAGATTTATGATATTCATAAAAAGAAAAAAATCCGGAGTTCAAAAGTCTTCGGATTACCTAATCAACTTCGTCAACTTGCCCATTACACAAGTGATGGTATCTATGAATCAATTGCAGGTATTAAAGGCATTGCTTCCACTAAGCTGCTTTATGTTAATGATGTGAAATCTAAAAACCTCAATTCTAGGTATCGATTGATGTTGGCTGATTCTGATGGGGCAAATGAGCAGACTCTCTTGAGTAGCTCAGAACCAATTATCTCACCTGCATGGTCACCTGATGGTAAAAAAGTTGCATACGTGTCATTTGAAACTGGGATGGCTAAAGTTTATATACAAAATATTGCTACGGGAAAGAGAGATTCAGTTATTTCTAAGAATACTCAAATTAGTTCCCCCTCGTGGTCACCAGATGGCAAATATCTCTCTTTAACTCTTTATCAAGACGGAAATGCAGAGATATATATTCTTCGCTTAAGAGATAAGGTGTTAACAAGAATGACGAATCAATTTGCAATTGATACAGAGTCTACTTGGTCTCCAAAGGGCAATAAAATATTATTTACGAGCGGAAGGTCAGGGTCCCCTCAAATCTATGAGTTGGATTTAAGAAGGCTGAATGCTAAAGCGAAAAGACTATCTTTTGAGGGCAGCTATAATGCTAAAGCGAGCTATCTGCCAAATGAAGAAGGCATCATTTTTGTTCATCGATCTAGCGATGGTTTATTTCACATAGCAATGAAATATAAAAAAGAAAACTTTATTAGAATACTAACCGAAGCCAAAATGGATGAATCTCCGAGTGTTGCTCCCAATGGTAATATGGTAATCTATGGAATAACTGAAGGAGATCAAAGCATGCTAGCTGGATTTAGCTTAAGTGGAGCAAGTTTTAAACTTCCCGCATCTCAAGGAGAAGTTAGGGAGCCTGCGTGGTCAAATTTTTTAAGATAACTATACTTGGATAATACAAATATGAAAAAATCTCTCAATACCGTTTTTGCCTCAACAGCATTAATCATTTTTACAGCTTGTAGCTCTTTGCAAGTAACCGAGGAGTCTGTCTCAAATCAAGCGGTAGCTGGAGTTATGGTTTCTCCCAAATCTCAGGCAACTCAAGCAGTCTTAGCTAACGCTGTTATTTATTTTGAATATGACAAATTCACTCTCACTAGCAAGTCAATACAAGCCTTAAAAGGTGTCGTCACTTTAATGAGAAAAAACCCTAAAATAATGCTGTCTCTTGAGGGTCATGCTGATGAAAGGGGAACAAGAGAATATAACTTAGCCTTGGGCCAACGCCGCTCAGAATCAGTTGCAAATTATCTTATTGCAAATGGCATTAAGCGAAATCAATTATCTGTAAAAAGTTTTGGAGAAGAGCGACCGCTATCTTTAGGCTCTAATGATTCAGCTTGGTCAAAAAATCGTAGAGTGGAAATTAAATAGTTTTTAGTTTGATGAGATTTTTTATTGCTGCTTTGATATCAGTACCATTTTTCTTAGAATCACAAGAAGTAAATGCTGATGATATTTTATTTTTAAAGGTTCAAGAACTGGAGTCAGAGATTTCGGTCTTAAGAAGTGAACTTGAGGCACAGGCTTACCTAATAGATAAGATTGTGAGTGAAAATCAAACTAAAGCAATTAATAATGATCCTGAAAATCTTGTATCTGCATCTGAAAATACCTTTAGATTTGAGGGAATCAATGATGGTCAAAGTATAGAAGAGGTTTATCAAGAAGCTATTTCAGAGTTAAATAACAAAAATTTCTTAGATGCAAAAAAATATTTTTCATATTTAGCAGATAATTTCAGTGATGATGAGAAAATTCCACTTAGTTTATTTTGGCTTGGAGAAATTTCATTACTAGAATCAAATCTTGACGAAAGTGAAAACTTCTTCCAATTATTGGCTATTAATCATCCTGAGCATTGGAGAACACCTCTTGCTCATAAAAAAATAGGCGACATATTAATGATGTCTAATGAGCCTGGTGCAGCAAAGATTAAATACCAATTTGTTGTTCAAACTTACCCTAGTAATGCTGCTTCTTCTTTAGCCTTGCAGTTATTGGAAAATATGGAATAATCATCCTTTTTTATGGAATCCTTTCTAGGGTCGCTAGCTCAGCTGGTAGAGCAGTTCGCTTTTAACGAATTGGTCACAGGTTCGAATCCTGTGCGACCCACCATTAATGTTTGCTTTTCTGAGCGGCTAAGGTTAACTGATGAATAATTTTCTAAAACTCATATCCCAAGCCTTGAAAAGACTCTCCCTATCATTCACCAAGGAGTCTTTTTTAGCAGGTTTTTTCTTCTTTTTAGTTCTTTGTTCTTGGTATATTTTAAGGCCAGTCAGAAATGAAATGGCGGTTCAGAATTCTGAGATTCTTCCATACTTACTAGGTATTGGCGCGCTAGTAATGTTGTTCCTGAATCCAGTTTATTCATGGTTGGCTTCAAGACGAAATCTAAGGGGCGTTTTACTGGGGTGCTATTCTTTTTTTATCTTAAATTTACTAGGGTTTATTATTCTATGGAAATTTTTTGATCTCTCGTCCTCTATCTTTCTGAGTCAAATATTTTATGTCTGGTGTAATGTTTATTCTTTCTTTGTAGTGTCAATTTTTTGGGTAGTCATCATCAACTTATTTCGAGGAGATAATGCAGCAAATGTTTTTGGAGTAATTGCTGCTGGAGGATCATTAGGAGCTTACCTTGGATCGGAGATATCCAAACAATTAGCATCAACTTTCAATGAATCTGGCATTATTTTTTTTACTATGATTGCGATAGTCTTTTTAATACTAGCTTTGATAGCAGGACTTAGTCTGATGAATCGATTTACAGATTTAGAAGGAATTAAAGATTCTCCCGGAGGGACAAGCTTTGATGCTATTCAAAACTTAATTTCCTCATCTCAAATTAGATCTATTGGCTTGTATATGTACCTGTGGACTGCGCTGATGACAGTTCATTGGATTACTTCTGTTGAAATTGTAAATGCCTGGTCTTCAGATGGCGGAAATAGAATTATTTTTTTTAGCGAGATTGAACAAACTGTAACAGTGCTGACTCTGTTCACTCAATTCTTTTTAACAGCTGCAATTATGCGTTTGATAGGCCCTAAATATATTTTGATGACGTATGGATTTTTATTTACTGGTGTATTTATTGGATATTTCTTATATCCAACCATTGGCTATGTTTTTATTGTGACTATCATTTTAAGGCTATTTGAGTATGGTGTTAACAAACCAACAAGAGAGCTCATTTTTAGTTATTTAAAGAAAATAGATCGATACAAGTCATCTGTTTTTGTAGATACCTTTCTTGTACGCCTAGGAGATTTTTCTGGCAGCGGCTTTATTCTGATTTCTAAATCAGCAGGAGTAGTATTTTCCCAGGTACCATTACTAGCAATTCCTTTTGCTGGATGCTTGGCCTTTATAGGATTAAAAATTCCCCCCAAAAGCAAAAATTAAATCTTAAAAACCTCTTTTTTGTCCCAATCTATCCTGAGCATACTTAATTTTCGTCATGATTGTCTCAGAAGCCTGAAAGGAGCTGCCTGAGAGCTTAAGTGCAAATTGAAATTGATTCAGAGCATTCTCTAGATCACCTAGGAGTAGATAGTATTCACCTCTACTAAGATGATAGCCAAGAATATTTTTACCTGCTCTTTGTATTTCCGAAAGCAGCATCCAGAGGTGAGGGTCATTATTTTTAGTAATCAATAGCTCTCTTAAAATTTCCTCTGCTTGAATTGTTTTCTTTTGAGCGCCTAGGATGCTAGATTTAATTATTGATGCTGGATAATTGCCTGGTGAAATTCTTAATACTTTATCAATCTGCTGACTTGACTTAACCAATTCTTGATTGGAAAGATAAATTTCTGCTTTAGTGATATTAAGAATTAAATTTTTTGGATACTTTTTTAGTAAATTATCAATATGAAGCAAAGCCTTTTCATGCTCAGCCGTTGCCTGAAGAGCAATAATATACGCATATTTATTTTCGTTAGTTGGGCTATCTTGAGATAGCTTTTCAAAAAATCTAATTGAAGCTTGAGGTGAAGAAGATGAATATCTTGCCCGCAACCTACCCTTAACAAACTCAAAGTTGATTGTATTGGTTTTTCCGCCTGAAAACTCTATCTGATCTGCTGCATTTAATGCATCACTTACTCTGGAGGAGGTAATGGGGTGGGTTAGAAGAAACTCTGGTGGGTTGTCTCCCGCAAGCTTCCTAATCTTAGCCATATTCTCAAACATTTCACCCATAGCCGATGGATCATATCCAGCGGCAATTAAATTGTTGAATCCATAGCGGTCAGCTTCACGTTCAAAAATTCGACTATACCTTAACTGTTGCTGCGCAAGCGCTGCAGGACCTGTCATAAAGGCTGTCGGATTATTAGCAGCAATTGCTAAGGCAATAGCCGAAACCATTACAAGGGCAGAGGCAAGATTGGTATCTCTCCCTCTTAAGATATTTCTAGCAAAATGTCTTTGGCTTAGATGGGCTAATTCATGCCCCAACACCGATGATAATTGTGCTTCGTTAGCAGCATTTAAAAATAAACCTCCATTTACTCCAATTACTCCACCAGGTGCTGCAAAAGCATTTAGTGATTTTTCATCTATCAAGAGAATTGTAAAATCTCGGTCTTCTACCTGAGAAGTTTCAGATAGCCTATATATAAGTAGCTCAGTATATTCTTGTATTAATGGATCATTTATTAAAGGTGCTTGAGCATATATCTGCTCAATGAAACTCTGGCCAAGCAATCTTTCTTGATCAAGAGAAATAACTCCCGACACTCTATCGCCTAAATCAGGCAAGTTAAGCTCTTTTCCTTGAGAAAAAACTATTTGAGATGCAAGTATTGCTATGGTGAAAATTACTCTAAATAACATACGTCTATCTTAGCGTAAGCTTGTTATGCTTACACTATTGGTTAATTTCAATTAATATACATTTTGTTAGACAATTTAAAATACTAAAAGTGCTCGAAGAAATAAATAATTTATTAAGAAAGATTTTTTCTAACGAAGAAACGTTGGTTTTTTCAATGTTATTGCTTAGTGCATTCCTTATTCTATTCTTTTTAGGCGGAATATTAACTCCATTTTTAATAAGTATAATTTTTGCATACCTCCTGGTTGGCATGCAGACTAGGCTCGAATCTTTTGGCTTAAGTAGCATCATTGCATTTATTGCAACCTATAGTTTTTTTCTATTATTAGGTGTTGCCATGATGGTTTGGTTAGCGCCTTTGTTATATCAGCAGCTTCAATCTATAGTTTTAGAATTCCCTAAATGGTTAAATTCTTTCTTAATTTTTGCTCAGGATATCCCTGAGAAATATCCTGACCTAGTGTCTTCTGACCAAATAACAGCATTTTTGCAAAGCCTCTCGGGTCAAATTAGCACTTTGGCTCAAGATTTCTTGAAAGCTGGGATTGCTGGAATTCAAAACACAGTTACTGTTGCAATAAATTTAATTTTGCTCCCAATTCTTGTCTTTTTCTTTTTATACGATAGAAAAAAAATAATCGCAGGGTTTTTAAATATTCTTCCCACAGAGAGAATGATGCTTAAAAATATCTGGGTTGAGATGGATGGTCAATTAAGTAACTATGCGAGAGGAAAATCAATTGAAATTGTTATTGTAGGATCGGCTGCTGCAATATTATTTATGTATTTTGGGCTTGAATATGTGGCTCTTTTATCAGTATTGGTTGGTTTTTCTGTATTGATTCCATATTTAGGCGCTTTTATAGTGACCATTCCCGTAGCGGTTATTGGATTGCTGCAGTTTAATCTAACTTTTGATTTTTGGTTATTAATGGGCTCATACCTTGCATTGCAAATTTTAGATGGAAATTTGCTAGTTCCAATTCTATTTTCTGATGCTGTCAAGCTTCATGCTGTTGTAATTATTCTTGCTGTTTTTGTATTTGGGAGCTTATTTGGGTTTTGGGGAGTATTTTTTGCCATACCAATTGCTACCTTGATAAAAGCTATTTGGAATGCATGGCCTGAAAAATTATCTGGGTAAAGACTTCACAGAGTTAGTTCTTTTACTTTGTCTAAAACCTCTTTAACGTGACCTTTTACTTTTACATTCCGCCACTCTGCTTTTACTTTGCCAGTCAAATCAACAAGAAACGTGGATCTATCGACTCCCATATACTCTCTCCCATACATAGATTTTAACTTCATCACATCAAATGCCTTGCATACCTTTTCATCCGGGTCAGATAATAGTTCAAATGGAAAATTTTCTTTAGATTTAAATTTTTCATGAGATTTGATAGATTCTCTTGAGACGCCAAGAATCTCAGTATTCATTTTTTTAAATAATTTAATATTATCTCTGAACTCCTGACCTTCTGTGGTGCAACCCGGAGTGCTATCTTTGGGATAAAAATAGATAACAAAATTTTTACCCTCAAAGGATGTATTGGAAATTATTTGATCGTTTGTTGCCTCAGCTTTAAATGCGGGACATTTCTTTCCTAGTAGATTTTTAGCCATTATTTTTATTAAAAAAAGTGTATAGTTTCATTTTTTACTGAAAACACAAATGATGCAACCCCTCCAAGGCAGTTTCGTAGCGTTAGTTACGCCCATGCTTGCTGATGGCTCCCTAGACCATGAATCTTTAGAGTCACTCATTGAGTGGCATATTGAAAAAGGTACCAATGGAATTGTGGCTGTGGGAACTACAGGTGAATCTGCAACTGTTTCTGTTAAAGAACATCTTCAAATAATTGAGCACACTATTGGTTTTGCTGACGGTAGAATTCCAGTTATTGCTGGTACGGGCGCTAATTCTACTGAAGAAGCTATTGAGCTGACTCAAACTGCTGCATCTCTAGGTGCAAATTTCGCGTTAATAGTTACCCCTTATTACAACAAACCAACTCAAGAAGGTCTGTATCAGCATTATATTAAGATTGCGGATGCGGTTGAGATACCTCAAATTTTATACAATGTTCCATCCAGAACAGCTTGCGACCTTAGGCCCGAAACTGTTGCTAGATTGTGCTCACATCCCAATATTATTGGCATTAAGGAAGCTGTAGATGACTTAGCACGCTTAAATGAGCTGCTAAGCATTTCAGAAAGAGTTCGTGATCAAAAATATTTTTCAATTTTATCAGGCGATGATCCAACCTTTTGTGAATTCATGTCACAGGGTGGCGATGGCGTTATATCAGTTGCAGCGAACGTTCTGCCAAAGGAGATTTCTCAAATTTGTAGCTTAAACCTTGAGGGACATCTTGCTGATGCACAAGAGCTTAATGAGATGTTTACATCTATTTATGAACTTTTATTTGTTGAATCTAATCCAATACCAGTAAAATGGATTTTGGAACAGATGCAAAAAATTAACTCTGGTATTCGCTTGCCATTAACAACTTTAGATTCTCAGTTTCATGATGCGATAAAAAATGAGATGATAAAACTTAAATTACTATGATAAATATTAAATCCTTCAGTGCTTTGTCCCTAATAATATTTTGGACCTCTTGCTCATATATTTCTGGTCCAGAGGGCATGTTTCCTGAAACTAAATATAAATTTTTTGATGAAGAGATAAATGCAGATCTGACTATAGAGAGCAAAGATTTGAATGTTGTTGCAGACGATCATTACCCCCCAATTACCGAAGGCATTGCAGATGTCGAAGCGCAGGATATTCCAGCCCCTAGACAAATTTTTTCTTCAGGTGAGTCTAATGAGGTTCAGCTCAGAAGGCTGGGTGAGCTTATGTGGGTTTACATAGAAACAATGCCATCAACCGCCTGGCCTATCGCAAAGAATTATCTAGAAGCTTCTCCTATGACTATTATTAACGCAGATCCTGATGCTGGAATATTCAACATAAAATACTCTGAAGAGTTGAACCTTAAGTTAGCAATTGAACATGGAATTAAAGAGGCGTCGACAGAAATATTTTTAACACCCGTGATTTCTTCTGATAATTTAAATTTAAATATTGACTCTATTTTTATGCAATCAGAGCTTGAAAAAATAGTTCAATATTTCGCTAGTTCAGTCTCTTCATTTGCCGGAACATCATTAGCAGCGCAAGGGCTAAACGATAGAAAGAAAGCAAAAATATTTAACCTTAATAATCAAACTATGATTGAGTTGAATCTGGGCTTTGACAGGGCTTGGTCTGCCGTAAGTAGAGCTCTTACTGCCGGCAATATTACTTCTAATGATATTGATAGAGCCAATGGTATTTTTTTAGTTAGTTATTCATCGGAATCAGAGAAGAGCAGCTGGTTTTCTTTTCTAAATTTTACAGACAATGACAATACAGAATCTTTACTGCTTAACGAGCAAGCTGAATTTAAAATTATCCTAAAAACCATTGGAAAGAAAACTAATATTTCAGTTCAGTCTCTTTCTGATGCTGACGGTGATACTGAAGCGCTTATTTCCAAAATTAATGAATTACTGAGCTAAAGCTATGGAAAAATTATCACAAATCACAGCCGGCAAAGCCAAGTCTTTGTATGAAACCTCCAATCCCGATCAATTAATTATGGAGTTTAGAGACGATACCTCTGCATTTGATGGCAAGAAAATGGAGGCTTTGGATAACAAGGGCAAGGTTAACAACCAATTTAATGCATTTGTAATGGAGTTTCTTGCTTCTAAAGGCATTGAAACCCATTTTATTGAGTTGATATCTACAAATGAATCCCTTGTTCATAAGCTTGAGATGTTTCCAATCGAGTGTGTTGTAAGAAATCGAGCAACTGGTTCTTTGTGTAAAAGATTAGGAATTGAGGATGGCCTGATTCTAGACCCACCTTTATTTGAATTTTTCTTAAAGGACGATGCTTTAGGCGACCCTTTAATCAATGACCATCACATTCAATCCTTCGGCTGGGCATCTCAAGAGCAAGCCGATTCAATGAGAGAATTAAGCTTAAAAGCAAATAATATCCTTGTTGATTTTTTTAAAGAAGCAAATCTGATTTTGGTTGATTACAAGCTTGAGTTTGGTATCTTCAAAGGTAAGATGTTGTTAGCAGATGAATTTACTCCTGATGGCTGTAGATTATGGGATAAAGATACTTTAACTAAAATGGATAAAGATAGATTTCGCCAGGATTTAGGCAATGTCATTGAAACTTATGGGGAAGTTGCTGAAAGATTAGGAATGCAAATAAAACTTGACTAATTTACTCGGGTATACATAATACCCTCATGAATTTTACCACC
>ENA-OSJC01002624-OSJC01002624.1-marine-metagenome-genome-assembly--contig:-NODE-2624-length-13399-cov-4.830431_pt1 | contig 13399 bp, 13 predicted proteins | sample MGYA00237885_ERZ534234 | MGnify/ENA primary metagenome ERZ534234 (study PRJEB26413, sample SAMN06343907) | marine metagenome | isolation source: coastal waters | place: Atlantic Ocean: West Antarctic... | reverse complement strand
TTGTTTAATTTAAATTTAGGCTCACTTGGAATATTATTTATATCTATAGGTTCTGCTGACGCACAATCTAAACGTAAAAGGAAAAAAGCTGACAAAGAAACCGCTAAGTGGAATTATGTTGTAGAGTGTCAAGGTGAAGCAACTGCTGGTGTATATACGCTAAAAGTTTTCTCAATTGTAATGGATGAGAGACTTGCTGGTATTCAGGCTCAGAAAAATGCTGTTCATGCTGTTATTTTTCAAGGAGTAAATGCCCAAGGAAGAAAGTGTAAGCAAAAGCCTGCTCTTGCAAGATCAATTAATTTGGAGACAGAACGCGAAGATTTCTTTAAAGAGTTTTTTGCTAGTGTAAAAAGAAAGGATCCAAACAACTTTGCTAAATACGTTACAGTTGTAGAGCAGGTAACTGATAGGCAAAAACTTGGAAGGAAAAAGTTCCGAATAGGTACTTTGGTGACAGTGAACATAGCTCTTTTAAGAAAGAAATTAGAAAAAGAAAATATAATTAAGTCACTTAGTAGTGGTTTCTAAAAACATTAAATAATGAAAAATAAAATAAATAAATTACATTTAATAGTTTTGTTGCTTTTTGTTAGCATATCATTTTCTCAAGCAAAAAAGCCAACTTTAATGGTCGTTCCTGCAGATAATTGGTGTTTTGAAAAAGGCTACTCTGAGTCTTTCGACAATCAAGGTGTTGTGAAAGATATTCCTTCCTACAGGGTTGCATTGCAACGTGATACAGATTTAGATTTAGTTATCACACAAATCAATGGTATGTTAAGTCAAAGAGATTTTGATGCTAAAAATCTAAAAAGTCAACTAGACAAACTTGAAAGCGCAGGTGCTGAGGAGGCAATGAGATCGTCAAAGTATAGTGGTGCACAAGTTGCAGAATCTCCAAATGATGCTCTTAGAAAAGTTGCTAAAGCTGATATAATTTTAAAATTAGGGTGGACATTAAATTCTACACCTATGGGTGAAAAGTCTGTTACTTTTATCCTAAAAGCTTTGGACTCATACACTGGAAAACAAATAGCTCAAGCCTCAGGGACAGGAGCTCCAGATGGCTTTAGTCCGCTACCTGTATTGTTAGAAGAGGCAGTTGCTTCTCATATTGATAAATTTTTGGCGGAACTTCAAACTGCATTCGAGCGTTGGTTTGAAAAAGGTAGAGAATGTGCTATTGGAATTCGTGTTTGGGATGATTGGGATTATGATTTAGAATCTGAAGATTTTGGAGATGATGAATTAGGATTTTTAATTGAAGAGTGGATGGAAGACAATACTGTAGGTGGATCATTTACAACTATGGACGCAGAAGCTACAATGATGAATTTTGAGCAAGTTAGGATTCCAATGACCTATGAAAGGAAAGGAAGAGTAAGGGGTCTTGATGCTAGAACTTGGGCGAAAGATTTAAGTAAATATCTAAAAGGTATGGGGATAGAAAACAAATTAACAACTGTAGGCTTAGGTGAAGTAAAACTTTATTTAGGGTCTAAATAATATTAATAAAAATGAAATATTTATTAAAAATTTTCGTGCTTTTGTTTTGCGTATCCATTTCTTTGGGTCAAAACAATGCTGGTAAGACTGATGATTCAGCAAGAATTCAGCTTTCTTCATTTGTTTCAGAACAAATTGATGGTTTGCCAAGTGCTGCTAAGAATTTATTGAAAAATAAATTGAATAAAATTGTAACAATGAATGGTTTGGGCGGAACAACAAACTCTAGGTTTATCATAACGCCAAACATTTCTGTTTTGTTTCAAGAAGTTCTTCCTGGTCCTCCAAAAAAAGTTGTCTTAACTTTAGAGGTCAACTTTTATATTGGAGATGGTATTGAGGGTATTCTGTTTGCTTCAGAAACTATGACAGTTAAAGGAGTTGGTAATAGCGACACCAAAGCTTATATTTCTGCTCTTAAGCAAATCAAAACTAGAAATCCTGTGTTTAAATCCTTTTTAGCTAATGGGAAAACTAAGATCATGGAATATTATAATGATAAGTGTGATTTTATTAAAAAAGAGGCCATGGGTAAAGCAGAAAGAAAAGAATATGATGAGGCCTTGGCTGATTTATTATCTGTTCCTGAGGTGTGTAAAGAGTGTTATATGGCATGCCAGGATTTAACACTGGAAGTGTTCAAGATGAAACTTGAGAATGAGTGTGCAGAAAATATTCAAAAGGCAACTGTAGCAAAAACCAATAACCAATGGGATGAATCTGCTTCTTATTTAGTTTCAATACTACCAGATGTTTCATGCTTTGATGCAGCTCAAAAACTTCTTACTGAAATAGAAGATCACAGATGTGCTGAGTCTATGGGTAAGGCTCAAGGTGCTTGGGCTAATAGAGATTCAAGGTTAGCATCTTCTTATCTTTCAGAAGTGTCTGCTGATTCAAAATGTGCGAGTGAGGCAACACAATTATTTGCTAGTATCTCAGCTAAGCTTGATGCAGAAGATAAAAGGGAGTGGGATTTGGCTTATGAGAAATATGATAGAGCCCAGTCTTATGAAGAAAATCAAGGTTTTGAACTTAAGAAATCAGCAATTAATGCTGCAAGACAAATTGGAGTTGCAGCGGCAAAGAATCAGCCAAAAACTGTATATAATATTAGAGGTTGGTATTAATTTTTTTTTAATAAACCATATCTGTTGTTTTTAAAAAAAAGCCTACATATGTAGGCTTTTTTTAATTTGTATCTAAAGATTAAATTTTTTGCAAATAGTTTGGCAGCCTAATAAAATAGAGTTTTTGAAGTATACTGTTCAATCCAAAAAAACACAAGTCAGAATCATTCAAAAAAAAGATAAAAAGTTGTTGCAGATTATCTAAATATATCTATTTTTGCAAACGCATTTACTGAAAGGTCAGTAATGTCAATATATTAAAGAGATTTAAGATGAAAAAAGGTATCCACCCTGAGAATTATAGATTAGTAGCATTTAAAGATATGTCAAACGATGATGTGTTTTTAACAAAGTCTACTGCAAATACAAAAGAAACACTTGAGGTTGATGGTGTTGAGTATCCAGTGGTAAAAATGGAGATCTCAAGAACATCTCACCCATTTTATACAGGTAAATCTAAATTAATTGATACAGCAGGACGTATCGATAAGTTCAAGAACAAATATGCAAAATTCAAAAAACCAGCTGCAGCACCTGTAGAGGACAAAGAGTAGTTTTTTGCTATAATTATATAAAAAGCCTACGAGAAATCGTAGGCTTTTTTTTGTTATTACATATCAAGGGGTAGGTCTTGGGTTTGTTCTATGGGTGCTATGTTGTGTTTAATTGCTATTTTTGATTATTATGTTTAATACCTAACTATGAATTACATTCTTTTTGACGGCGCAGTGCGCAACCAGTTATTGCCTTTTACCTTTACACGCCCAGTGGCAGATATTAGAATAGGTATCTTAACTATTCGTGAAAAATGGGAAAAATTCTTAGGATCTACGACTACTACTGTAACGGAGGAGTATCTGTCAGATAAGTTTCCTATGGTAGAGTTGGAGCAAAATGTGCTCATAAATGCTTCTTTTTGTCCTTCAGAAAATTTAGTGCTATTAATTAAAGACCTGCAAGAGAACCAGGCCATTTTTTTTAATGAGGAGCCTTTGGCCTTTTATGCTAAAGAAGATCAAGAAATAGATTTTAACACCTTCAAGGTTACTCAATATACAGATGATGATGTGCTTCGTATAGAAAACACTTGGGATATATTTGAGAAGAACGCTCAGGCTATTCAAAGAGATTTTGATGTATTGACCCAAGGAAGAGCCTCTGAGGCCATACCAAAAAACACTATAGCTTTTAATCCAGAAAATATATTTATTGAAAAAGGTGCTAAGATTATGTGCACTTCTTTAAATGCAACAGATGGGCCTATATATATTGCTAAAGACGCAGTAATTATGGAAGGGGCAACCATACAAGGGCCCTTCGCTCTTTGTGAGCACTCAAGTGTCAAGATGGGAGCTAAAATATATCCTGGAACAACCATAGGGCCGCACTCTAAAGTAGGAGGAGAAGTCTCTAATTCTGTTATAATGGGCTTCTCAAACAAAGGCCATGATGGGTATATGGGTAATTCTGTGCTTGGCCATTGGTGTAATCTTGGCGCAGACACCAATACTTCAAATTTAAAAAACAACTACGCCGAGGTGCGTCTTTGGGATTATGATAGCGAAAAATTTGCTAAAACAGGAACTCAGTTTTGTGGTCTTATGATGGGTGATCACAGCAAATGTGGTATTAATACTATGTTTAACACCGGGACTGTGGTGGGGGTGAGTGCAAATATTTTTGGCGCTGGCTATCCCCGTAATTTTATTCCAAGTTTTGCTTGGGGCGGCACCAGTGGTATGCAGACATACACTACCGAAAAAGCCTATGAAGTTGCAGCTGTTGTTATGGCTAGACGCGGCCTTGAATTTGACAATCAAGAACAGGTTATCTTAAACCAGGTGTTTGAAATTAGTAAACAGTGGAGACGCTTCTAGGTATTAATTATTCTCTTTTTAAACCCCAATACAATTACTCTTAATTTATTATAATATATGGCTGTCTTAAAAAAAGCTGCTTTTTATACCTTAGGCTGTAAGCTTAACTTTAGTGAAACCTCTACTATTTCTCGTGATTTCACAAAGGAGGGATTTGAGCGGGTAGATTTCTCTGAGCCTGCAGATGTGTATGTTATAAATACCTGCAGTGTTACTCAAAATGCAGACAAACGATTTAAAAGTATTGTAAAGCAAGCCCAAAAAAGCAATCCAAACGCTTTTGTTGCAGCTATTGGTTGTTATGCTCAGTTAAAGCCAGAAGAATTGGCAGATGTTGATGGGGTAGACTTGGTGCTGGGTGCCACAGAAAAATTTAACATCACATCATACATTAACGATTTGTTTACCAATCCAGATCGGGGGAGGGCCAGCGGTGCTCAAATACACTCCTGCGAGATTGAAGATGCAGATTTTTATGTGGGCTCATACGCAATTGGAGACCGTACCAGAGCGTTTTTAAAAGTACAAGACGGCTGTGATTATAAATGTACCTACTGTACCATACCATTGGCCAGAGGTATCTCAAGGAGTGATACTTTAGAGAATGTTTTGAAAAATGCTGCTGAAATTTCTGCTAAAGGAATCAAAGAAATTGTACTTACAGGAGTAAATATTGGAGATTACGGTAAGGGTGAATTTGGAAATAAAAAGCACGAGCATACTTTTTACCAGCTTTGCCAAGCATTAGATGAGGTAGCCGGTATTAAACGTCTTAGGATATCATCTATAGAGCCTAATTTACTTACAAACCAAACCATTGATTTTGTGGCACAGTCTAAGACCTTTGTGCCTCATTTTCATATACCCTTGCAAAGTGGCAGTGACACGCTTTTAAAATTAATGCGTAGAAGATACATGACAGATTTATATTTTGATCGTGTTGCAAGAATAAACAAGACAATGCCAAATGCCTGTATTGGCGTAGATGTTATTGTAGGCTTCCCAGGAGAAACCGAAGAATTATTTCTAGAAACCTATAATTTTTTAAACCAATTGCAGATTTCTTACCTCCATGTATTCACGTACTCAGAGAGAGAAAATACCCCTGCTGCAACTATGGAAGGTGTGGTTTCTAAAAAAACACGAGCTAAGCGTAGTAAGATGCTGCGAGGATTATCTGCTAAAAAGCGCCGAGCATTTTACGAGTCGCAGCTAGGTAATTCTTTGATAGTGTTATTTGAGGGCGAGAATAAGCAAGGATATATACATGGTTTTACTCAAAACTATGTAAAGGTAAAGCACCCTTGGAATCCTGAGTTGGTTAATACTTTAAGAGAGGTTACACTTCTTGAAATTGATGAGGATGGAATGGTTAGATTTGAGTTTAAAAAAAGCGAACTATCACTTTAAGTAAATCTCATAAGTATCTTAAAATTAATATGTTATATATTAATACCTACTGGCAATAAATCTTTATACTTACGTCTGTTTTTACGTAAAAATCCAACAACCTCTGGGCTTGTTGGCATCACACTAATGCCACGTTCGCGCACTTCGTCAAAAACAGCTTTAATGAATATATCTCTGAAACCTTGGTCTTCCAGATCTTCGGGCATTTCATATTTTGTTAAAAATATTTTACGGTCTTGTAAGGCGTATTCTATGCGTGCCATGTTGTCCCCAATTTCAAGTTCAAACTGGCGTAAAAATTCATTATCGATAATTTCTACATCTTCTATCATAAGGTTATTGGTTTATTTTTTTTACATCTTCTATTAAATCATAGGAACCTCTACAATAAGGACGCTACTATTTTTTGTAATACTCATGTTGACACTTGTAGTATCCCAGATTCCTATTGCATCTCTATGTTGTACTATTTGATCTACAACTGAAATAGACCCTTCTATAACCATGATATAAACGCCATTTTGGGGTTGCTGCAAGGTGTAATTTGTTTGGGTATCATCACTAAAATTTCCTATACTAATGTATGCCTGTTGGTGTATCCAGATATCATCATGTGCTGCCTCTTGCTTTGGTTTTACGATGGTTGTAAAGCCATTTTTTGTTAGTAGTGGTGCAATTTTCTTTTGCTCATACCGAGGCGTAACATCTCGGGTTTGGGTATGAATCCAAAGTTGAAACAGCCTTAGACTATCTTGTGAGCTTGCATTAACCTCACTGTGTTCTATACCACTACCTGCGCTCATTACCTGGATGTCTCCCGCCTCAATAATACCTTTGTTACCCATTGAGTCTTCATGTTTTAAAGATCCAGATTGAACAATGGTGATAATTTCCATGTTTTTGTGTGGGTGTTTTCCAAAACCCATTCCAGCGGCTATAGTGTCATCATTGAGTACCCTTAGGGCTCCAAAATTCATCTTTTCAGGGTTGAAATAATTCCCGAAACTAAACGAGTATTTGGCATCTAGCCAGTCAAAACGTACAAGGCCTCTTTCTTGGGCCATGTGCAGAACTTTATTCATTAGTTTATTTCAAACGTTAAACACCTATATTATTTGTAAATTTACAAATAATATAGGTGTTTAACCCACTTTGTGTTGCAAAGCAATGAATAACAACAAAACACATATTTATTTTGTACCAGGATTGGCTGCCGGTAAAGAAATATTTGAAAATATAAACCTACCTGAAAGCAGGTATACCCTCCATGTAATCTCTTGGCTTATACCATCTAAGAAAGAAACTATAGCGCAGTATGCAAAACGCATGGCTGCTTTTGTAACAGAAAAAAATGCAGTTCTGGTTGGTGTTTCTTTTGGTGGTTTGGTGGCACAAGAGATGAGTGTTTTTTTAGAATTAAAAAAACTCATTATAATATCGAGTATAAAAACAAAATTTGAGTTGTCTTTAAAGTTTAAACTTACAGGAGTTCTAAAATTGTACAAACTCATACCAACAAGTTTGTTTTTAACATCAAAAACCTATATGAGTTTTGCACTAGGTCCAATTTCAGAAAAGAGATTTAAAATGTATCAGAAATATCTGCACGTTCGCGACAAAGTGTATTTAGATTGGGCAATAAAAAACATGTTTTGTTGGAAGCGAGAAAAAGCACTTTCAGGCGTGTATCACATTCATGGAGATAGGGATCAAGTTTTTCCTATAGCTAATATAAAAAATACAATTACTATAGCGGGTGGGTCACATATCATGGTATTAACAAGAGGCTCTGTAATGAGTCAAAAAATTGTTGATATTATTAACCATAATTAATTTTTACAAGCCCAAAATCAGATTCTAAATTTAGTATTTTTAATGAAAATTAAAATACTTCATGCGCATACTCTCAAAAACTTTTCTTATTGCTGTGTTGGTCCTTTTTCTAGGACTTTTTGTTCAAGCAATTCAGGCCCCTAGTCACATAGTATCTAAAAGTCAAGACAAAATCTCTCAGCCTTTGCGTATTGAGGCTCTTGCATTGCCAAACAACATGACCTTTGCAGGGGAGAAGGTCCCTTTGCAAGACATCGATGTAAGAGAACGCCTAGATAGAGAGATTCATGTTAATACCTATTGGCATTCTAACATGTTATTAATGATAAAAAAGGCCAATCGTTTTTTCTCAGAGATAGCCCCTTTACTAAAGAAATACAATCTCCCTGATGATTTTAAATACTTAGCAGTTGCAGAGAGTGGTCTTGATAATGTTACCTCTTCTGCGGGTGCCTCTGGGTTTTGGCAGTTTATGAAGGCTACTGGTAAGCAGTATGGTTTAGAGATTAATAGTTATGTAGATGAGCGTTATAATTTAGAACTGGCAACTAAGGTTGCGGCGCAGTACTTGCTTAACTCTAAGGAGTTGTTTGGCAGTTGGACTAATGCAGCTGCAGCTTATAATGCTGGTAATGCGGGAATCTCCAAACAAATGAAGCGTCAAGATGCCACTGATTATTATAGCCTGTTGTTAAATAGTGAAACCTCCAGGTATGTTTTTAGAATTCTAGCATTTAAAGAAATACTAAGTAATCCAGAAAAATATGGCTTTTATGTAGATCAACAGGATTTATACCAACCCATACCTACCAATACAATTGTTGTAGATACACCAATTGAAGATTTTGCAAAATTCGCAAAACAGCAGGGTATTAATTATAAGATATTAAAGATTCATAATCCTTGGCTACGAGATACTTTCTTAAAAAATGCCTCAGGGAAAAAATACCATATAAAAATACCAAAACCTGGGTATTACGTTTTATAGAAATAGTGTTCTGTTCTAGGTTTTTAGAATGCTTTTAGCGTCTGCCGCCACGGCCAGATCTACCACCACCAAATTGTTGCTTTGGTTGTCCAGAGCGTTTCATTTGGTCTTTCATCATTTTTATCTGATCTTCCATCATGTTTTGCTTGTCCAACTTTTTTGCCTCAGAGAGCAATACTTCGGCTTCACGTTTTCTGTTTTTAGACATTGCTATACCTGCAAGGTTTAATTTTGTCATTGCCATATCTGTGTCCATAGATAGGCCAAGAGCAACCGCTTTTTTAAAATATTTTTCGGCTTCATTCATGTTGGTTTGAGAAATCATGAGTCCGTTCAGATAATTGTAATACCCCTGTTGTTTGGTAACTAGTGATGCTTCCGGATTTTTAATTTTATCAAGCCATTTTTTAGCTCCAGGAAAATCTTGTTTACGTAACCTAAGAAAGGATAAAAGAATTATTTCATTTTTGAAATACAAGAACACAAAGATAGAGGACAGTAGTATGAACATAATGCCGTTACCTATGTAAGATTCTATAAATTGCCAAACAGCAGCCCCTATAAGAAGTGCTGTTATAATAAGTTTTAAATTTTTATGGAACATATTGCCTTTATTTTAAGGTCAACAAAGGTAATGAAAACAATTAAAAATATTTCACATTTTGATGTTTGACGTTTAAAAAAAGATTGTATCTTTGCAGCCGCCTACACAGTATATATTGTTGTGTAGACATTACAGAGCATAATATAAAAAAGATTTCAAGACGATATAATATAATATACCATGAGTAAAAGAACATTTCAGCCATCAAAAAGAAAAAGAAGAAATAAGCACGGTTTTAGAGAGCGTATGGCATCTGTAAGCGGTAGAAAAGTATTAGCATCTCGCAGAGCAAAAGGAAGAAAGAAAATTTCTGTTTCTTCAGAATCTCGTCACAAAAAATAAATGTTGATAAGTAATAAATAAAAGGTGTTGTTTTATAAGCAACACCTTTTTTTTATACCCTATTGAATCGTAATTTCGGAACAGTTAAAAATTTTGTTATCATGCCAAAAAACAACGCACTTAAATCTATTTTAATTATTGGTTCTGGCCCAATTGTTATTGGACAAGCCTGTGAGTTTGATTACTCTGGATCTCAAGCTCTTAGATCTTTAAGAGAGGATGGAATAGAAACCATTTTAATAAACTCAAATCCTGCAACAATCATGACAGATCCTACCATGGCCGATCATGTATATCTGTTGCCACTCAATACAAAATCTATTCTTCAGATTTTAAAAGAACATCCACAAATTGATGCTGTGCTTCCTACTATGGGAGGGCAAACAGCTTTAAATTTGGCTATAGAGGCAGATGAGAAAGGTATTTGGAATGATTTTGGAGTTGAAATTATTGGTGTAGATATTGATGCTATCAATATTACAGAAGATAGAGAAAAATTTAGAGTTTTAATGGATGAAATTGGTGTTGGCATGGCACCTCAAGCAACCGCAACTTCATACCTGGAGGGTAAAGAAATTGCTCAAGAATTTGGATTCCCTTTGGTTATTAGAGCCTCATATACACTAGGTGGAGCTGGAGCTTCTATTGTTTACAAAGAAGAAGATTTTGATGATTTATTACGTCATGGTTTAGAGGTATCTCCAATACACGAGGTAATGATAGACAAAGCCATGATGGGCTGGAAAGAATATGAGCTGGAATTACTGCGAGACAGAAATGACAACGTAGTTATTATTTGTGCCATAGAGAATATGGACCCTATGGGGATACACACCGGAGATTCTATCACTGTTGCACCCGCGATGACACTAAGTGATAAAACCTACCAAAGAATGCGAGATATGGCGATACATATGATGCGCAGCATAGGTGATTTTGCAGGTGGTTGTAATGTGCAATTTGCGGTAAGTCCAGATGATAAAGAAGAAATTATTGCCATAGAAATTAATCCTCGTGTTTCTCGCTCTTCTGCCTTGGCCTCTAAAGCAACAGGATATCCTATTGCCAAAATAGCTTCAAAGCTTGCCATTGGGTATCATTTAGATGAATTGGATAATCAAATCACTAAATCTACCTCTGCACTTTTTGAGCCGACACTAGATTATGTAATTGTAAAAATACCTCGTTGGAATTTTGATAAATTTGAAGGAAGTGATCGTTCTTTAGGCTTACAAATGAAATCTGTAGGAGAGGTAATGGGTATTGGACGTAGCTTTCAAGAAGCCCTCCACAAGGCCACTCAGTCTCTAGAAATTAAAAGAAATGGCTTGGGTGCAGATGGAAAAAGTTATACCAACTATGAACAAATCCTAGATAAGCTGAAAAATGCAAGTTGGGATCGTGTTTTTGTTATTTATGATGCCATTCAGTTAGGAATACCTCTGAGCCGTATTCATGAGATTACAAAAATAGACATGTGGTTTTTAAAGCAGTATGAAGAGCTGTACTTTTTAGAAAAAGAAATTTCTAGTTTCACTCTAGATACATTACCCAGAGAGCTATTACTGGAAGCCAAGCAAAAAGGCTATGGAGATAGACAAATAGCACACATGCTTAAATGTTTAGAGAGCCAAGTATACAACAAGCGTGAAGAGTTAAACATACAGCGTGTGTATAAACTCGTGGACACCTGCGCCGCAGAGTTTAAGGCGCAGACACCATATTATTACTCTACTTTTGAGAATAGCATAGAACTCCCTGATGGAACCACCTATGTAGAAAATGATAGTATTGTAACAGATAAAAAGAAAATCATAGTGCTGGGTTCTGGGCCAAACAGAATTGGACAAGGTATTGAGTTTGATTACTGCTGTGTTCACGGAATATTAGCTGCCTCTGAGATAGGCTATGAAACCATAATGATTAACTGTAATCCAGAAACTGTTTCTACAGATTTTGATGTGGCAGATAAATTATACTTTGAACCTGTTTTCTGGGAACATATTTATGATATCATTCGTCATGAAAAACCAGAGGGTGTTATTGTACAACTAGGAGGGCAGACTGCCTTAAAATTGGCAGAAAAGCTAGAGCGTTACGGCGTTAAAATTCTTGGAACAAGCTTCCAGGCACTAGATTTGGCTGAAGACAGAGGGAGCTTCTCTACCATATTAAAAGATTTAGGAATTCCTTATCCAGAGTTTGGTGTGGCAGAAACTACAGATGAAGCCCTAGCTCTTGCAGACACATTAGATTTTCCATTACTTATTAGGCCCTCCTATGTACTTGGAGGTCAGGGCATGAAAATTGTTATCAATAAACAAGAACTAGAAGAACACGTGGTAGATTTATTAAGAAAGATACCAAACAACAAACTTCTTTTAGACCATTACCTAGATGGAGCCATAGAGGCAGAGGCAGATGCAATTTGTGATGGAGAAGATGTGTATATCATTGGTATGATGGAGCATATAGAGCCTTGTGGTATTCACTCTGGAGATTCTAATGCAACACTACCGCCTTTTGATTTAAGCAAAGATGTTATGCAACAAATCAAAGATCATACGGTAAAAATTGCAAAAGCGCTCAATACCGTAGGTTTAATAAATATACAATTTGCAGTTAAAGATGATGTGGTATATATCATTGAAGCCAATCCAAGAGCCTCTAGGACCGTTCCTTTTATAGCCAAGGCCTATGGAGAACCATATGTTAATTATGCAACTAAAGTAATGCTAGGACATAGTAAAGTAAAAGACTTTGATTTTAAACCTAAATTAGAAGGTTATGCAATCAAGCAGCCTGTATTTAGCTTTAATAAATTTCCTAATGTAAACAAACAACTCGGTCCAGAGATGAAAAGTACTGGAGAGAGTATCTTGTTTATTGATAACTTAGAAGATGATCAGTTTTATGATTTGTATTCTAGAAGGAAAATGTATTTAAGTAAGTAAGATTAAAACGAATTTAAATTTAATTGATTTGTGTTTGCTTTAATAAAATTAGTGCAATTAATTTAAATTTAATAAATTCACAAAACACAAAACCATATATTATGAAACAATTTTTATCTACCCTATTTATGCTTTCAGTTATTTTTGCTTCAGGGCAACAAACCTTTGAAGTTGATTGGGATCAGTCAACGACTGAAGCAGATGCTACTTTTACTATTGAAACTGGAGACACGATTATCTGGACGTGGGCCAATCAATCTCCTCATGATGTTGTTGCCTCTCCAGGAGAAACAGATGCGCCGGGAGATTTTGGAAGTGAAATTATTATTGGTACTGGGCAAACCTACCAATATACTTTTACTACAGAGGCTGTAATTGACTATTTATGTTCTGTTCACCCAACAAGTATGTTAGGAACCATTACAGTAGAAGAGGCACTTTCTACACAAGATAAATTTGAGGAAAATATTACTTTTTTCCCAAATCCAGTAACCGATAATGTACGTATAAGATCTCTCTTCCAATTTGACACATACCGCATTTTTGACATTAATGGGAAACAGGTTGCTGAAGGTGTTGGTAATGGAACTTATACTGATGCAAACCTTTCGCATTTAAAAACGGGTACGTATTTTGTTAAAGTTGTTGATGGAGCTTTGGAGGCGACCGTTCGTTTGTTGAAAAAGTAAATCATACACATCAATATATATAAATAAAACACCTTCTATTAAGAAGGTGTTTTTTTATAGTAG
>ENA-OSJC01002623-OSJC01002623.1-marine-metagenome-genome-assembly--contig:-NODE-2623-length-13400-cov-4.971853_pt1 | contig 13400 bp, 10 predicted proteins | sample MGYA00237885_ERZ534234 | MGnify/ENA primary metagenome ERZ534234 (study PRJEB26413, sample SAMN06343907) | marine metagenome | isolation source: coastal waters | place: Atlantic Ocean: West Antarctic... | reverse complement strand
AGGTCCGTGAACAGTACGACGTTATCCGCCTCACCGCCTTTTGACCCGTGGATCGTGGACGCTGTAATGCGGGGTATGCCATTAAACTTACCGCCTCGTCTTAACAGGGCCGTGATGTAGGCTCTATCTATGTCAGGCAGTTTGTCCATTGCCTCGGACCAGATCATGCTGTCATCGGCATTTAGTCCATAGTTCTCGACTAAGGTTGCCATGTCGACTAAATCGTCATCAGCGAGCCCTACGAGCTTCTTATACCCTCGGCTTACTCTAATTCCAGTAGACATCAAACTGTAAATTCTACGCGCTGTTTCGCCTGTTACTTGGTTTCCCTTGCGCAGTTGTTCCCACCCATTGACGCCATCCGATAACTTCTCACTGATGCTCCGATGTCCGCGATAGTTAAACAGGTAGCCGCTAGACTTTAGCTCCATGGCCACGGGCTGCAAGTGATAACCTGCCTGCGACAGTATGAGCCATGATCCTTGTGACATATCTAGCGCAGCGATGGTGCTGATTCGCGTGACCTTGCCTGCTTCTTCTTTAGGCTCGTACCGCTTTGGGTAGCGACGTGCAATACGTCGAACGACATTCTCGGCAAGGTGGTGGACTGACTTGGGTATCCGATAGGATTGGGACAATGTTTCCGACCCGCCGGGTAAGTTGATGAACTGATCAACATCCGCACCCGCCCATCGATAGATGGCTTGGTCATCGTCACCCGCACAATACATGCGCTTTGATTTAGCATCGATAGCGTGAGCAATCTCCCACTGGAGCGGACTCAAGTCCTGTGCTTCATCCAAGAAGCATAGATCAAATTGTGGGCAGTAGTATTCAGCGCCTTTGGCAAACTCGGACAGCATGTCTGTAAAGTCGTATAGGTTCATACTCTCTTTATATTTCTTCAGACATTTATCAACGTAATTGACGGTGTTCCAATCTTGCTCAATGTTGCTAATGTTGTACTGCTCTCGCAAAGATACTTTTCTAAGCCTAGCCAAGTTAATCAAACCAAGGACAGGATCGTTACTTGCCACCATCGAGGGGATGTCATCATCAAAGTTAGAGGCTTTGTTGCCCCCTAGCTTCACGCCAATAGATCGACTTAGCTCTCGGAAGTTAGACTCTTGCATCACCTGCTCTGAGCGTATGTCTGTCATAGTCAGTGCGAGAGAATGTAGTGTACGAAAATGTATTAGGTCTGTCTTAGGGTTTAGGTTAAAGCGTTCGGCGGCTCTGTCTCGAGCTTCGTTTGCGGCTTTACGTGTAAAGGCTAAAAAAGCAATTGAGTGTGGGTGATTACCCTTCTCTAATGCTTCGTCAACCATGTTGAGCAGGGTGGTTGTTTTACCCGTTCCGGGTGGTCCAAATATTCTAAACATCTTTAGACTTTTCCTTGCTGTATATTTGTTGGACGCGCTGCTTAGAGATACCAAACCATTTGGCAACTGCCGTCATGGTCATACGTCTCTCATCAATCATAACTACGATCTCCGCATTACGGCGTCTAGCGTACTCAGGGCCTGTTAATTCTTCTACCATTAGAACGGTACCTTTTGGTCATTGCCGAATCGAGGGGCTTCAATATCAATGTCCGCTGTATCAAACGATGGGATCTGCCAAACTCTGACAGCGCGACCTTTGATTTTTAATACGACACTTGATCCGTTGATGTCACGCAGACGCTGCGCAATGCGGTGAGACTTGTACTCGAAGAACTTATTCTTCTTTAAGAAGTTCTCAAAGTCTTTCAGTCTAAAGTAAGTGATGCCCTGATCTTCATCTGTCCATGGACGGCGCAACAATATCTCTTCTTTGTCCTGCGCAACCTGTAGGTGGCGACAGAACTCTTCAAGGTAATCGTAGAACTGACCGCTGGTGCTAGCATCAACTGCAACTTCAATGATGGCACTTTCGTTATCCTTCATTTCATTCAACAGCGTACTGATGCGACTTTCCCACTGCTGTTTCGCAACCGAGCGAGGCATCAAGTTTAGCTGCTCCATGCAGGCCTTTTGGAACGTCATCTGGTTCATTAACGCTTCAGTGTCCATCTCTAATGGTTCGCCATTAACGTCCATAAACCACACAGGAGGAGTAGAATTGTACTTGCGAAGGTTAGCCACACTGGCCCCTGACACGGCAGCACCTACACCAAACTTTCGAGTACGGCACAGGTCTTTGTTACAGTGTGAGTTTATGGGTGCGTCGCCGCACTTATAGGCATACTCTTTGCGCTCTAGCTGCTTCGCCACGATGTTCACTTCATTCAGCGGAAGCGGTGGCGCAAGATACTCCATGTTGTACTTTAGTATCTCAGCCTGCCAGCTATCGGGGAAAGCCTTGCGTAGGTAGACACCAATATTGAACAAACCATTGTTACGACCACCCTCACTGATACCGTCCGTACAAATTATCTGTAAGCACGGCGGACCGTCTTGCAACAACTTAGTTTCTTTGCCGCCAATCACTTGCAGCTTTAGGGCTTCTTCAGGGTTCTGAACAAACTGAGTGTACAACTCTACAAACTCGTCTAATGTGGCCGAGGTGCCATCGTCTAGGAATGCGTAGCGCAAACCTTCTTCGTGGTCGTAGTATGGCAAATTAAGAAAATTTCCTACATCACCTCTGTCCAAATGCAGTTTGATCTGCTTTGGGAATATCTCGCTCTCGCCATAACCTAGTGCTGCCGCCATGGCCTTTAAAGCTTTCTGCATATCTTTAGCTTCGATCCACTCCGAGGTGAATAGAAAGCAGTGTGCCCCGCCCGATTTAGATCGGCATATAACGAGGGGTAGTTTCATGCGGCGGACTTTATCCACCAGCAACTTATGATCGAGTGGGTACTGGTCGATGTCGATGCAGCCCCATTTGCAACAGTTATCTTCGTTGATCGGTATGATGCCTAGACCATTTCCTGTTCCTAGCAAATGGTTTTCCCAAAGCTGCTTGGTCTGTGGTTCGCGAAGAACGCCCGCCTTGCCTTGGGCCTTTCCGCTTGCACTCGTTTTTTCTATCTTGAAGTAACCGTGCGCTTCCTTCAGACCATCAAAGATGGCCATAAACTTGTCTAATGACATTGCTTGCCCCCATACGAAAAAGGGCAGGGCTTCATGCCCCACCCATAGTACTGCGTTAGCTTAGAACGGTTCTGCTTTACCGTTTACGCCATCGTCATCCGTATGTTTAACGACGACATCACCTGTCGTGATGCTGTCAGCAAAAGCTTTAGCGCGGACGTAGAGTGCGGCTTCAGCAATGGGACCTTCGCACGACATTTCCCAACCATGCCACGACCCTTTTGAGTTTTCTTCCTGCGTGGTTTTGAGGTGATAGATGTGTGAGAAGCGTGGTGGAGTAAATGGGCCCTTTGCACCCTGCATCGAGCGTGATGCCATAATGCTGTTCCATTTACGCGACTTCTTTAACTGCGTCGATTTCATGGCAATCAAAGCGGTTTCAAAAGCGCCATCGTCACCTAACAAGATCACGAAGTGCTGATGGGTTTCTTCGATGTATTCACCGCTGCCGTCTGCGACATAGTCTTTGTTGTCTTCAGCGGAGCGTTGCGTTTCTGGTCGTGCTTCGCCCGGCTCATAAATAGCAGTCGGCGCACCGTTGCCAGAACCACGCGGAGCCCATTGAATAAAGCGACGTTGATAAGCGCAGGGGATTACGCTAATACCGTCTTTGCCTTTGTAGACTGTGCCCGTCACCGTGTTGTAGATGTCACCTTTGCGAGCGACTTCGTTCTCATCCAATATTGGATCATTGCCTGACAGCACTTTGAGAAAGGGTAAAGCTAAATCGTCTTGGCCCATGTTCTCCATGCCCTGACCTGCATCGGCTTCAAACATCGATGGATCAAATGCTGCTAACTCAGTGGACTTCTTTGCTGCGACTTCTTTATTTTGTGACATGTTACTTTCCTTTTTTAATAATTGCGCGTTGACCAACCCATGCTCCGAATAATTCCATGGGGAATTCTTCTCCAGCCTCACACCGTTCTTTCACAAACGCTCGTAATGTCTGTGGGTGAACCTCAGTTTTCTGCTGTGGTATGAAACCTTTCTCCTCTGCAAATGCTGAAAAAGCACTTGCTTGATCATCTTCTCCACGACCGAACTGGCACAGGACAGTGTTCTTAATGATGTCATCGTACTGATGGTCCCGTAACCACTCAAAAGCGGTTGGACGGTTTTGGACAAGAATAGATGCTCCGTAGGTTTGTTTAACTTCAACCGTAGAACCATCATCTAGAGTGAAAGAAGAGATGCCTATCTCTGCAAGCATTGCAGGCATTTCCTCGTCGGTGAGCTTCTGAAGGTCTTTCTTAGAATCCTTGAGCGTATGCTCAAGTGCATCAATCGTCGCTTCTTTATCTCGTATTTGGCGGGCCAGTTCTGCCACTGAAGTCAGGCCGTTCTGGTCTATTTTTTCGACGGACGTAGCTTTCTTCAACTCAAAGTCAGCCTCCATCAATCTTGCTAAGTCTTCCATCTTTCCTACCTCTTCGTTATTAAAGGCTCCTTTCGGGCCTTGACAAATGCAGATATTATCTTATATCCTATGCCTCTAACGTGTCAAGCAGTATTTAAAAAAAGGGGACAATTATGCAGGGATATCAATACGAGACGACGCCGTATGACCACCAAAGAGTTGCGTTAGAAGACTCTTGGTCCGCGGAATACTATGCCTTGTTCATGGAAATGGGCACAGGCAAAACCAAGGTGGCCATTGATACGATGGCTATCTTATTTGAAGCCGACAAGCTCAAAGGGGTTCTGATTATAGCGCCCAAAGGCGTTTACGACAACTGGGTAAAAGGAGAGATACCGATACATTTGCCCAAGCGCATACCTCGACAGATATGTCGCTGGGTTCCTTCTAAAACTAAGAAGTTTGAAGAAGAGCTTACCGACTTTATTGTTAGCAAAGAGCCTGTGTTAAAGATTTTTGTTATGAACGTCGAAGCGTTTTCTACCAGCCGAGGCACTGATGCGGCGACCGCGTTCTTGTATCAGAATCCTTCTAATATGGTCGTGGTCGACGAGTCCACTACTATAAAGAACCGCAAGGCGGCACGGACCAAGAACATCATGTCATTGCAGAAGCGGTCAAAGTACCGCCGTATTCTGACAGGTTCGCCCATTACTAAGAGCCCCATGGATCTGTTCAGTCAGTGTGGTTTTCTAGCAGAAAAATCGCTAGGCTTTAATAGTTTTTATGCGTTTCAAGGTCGGTATGCCAACATCCAACAGCGGACCATGGGGCACCGAAGCTTTCAGCAGGTTATGGGTTATCGCCGTCTGGACGAGTTATCGGATAAATTGGAGTGTTTTAGCAACCGCGTGTTAAAGGTGGATTGTTTAGACTTACCTCCGAAAGTGTACATCCGCCGAGACGTAGAGTTGACCCCTGAACAAGACAAGTTATACCGCCAAATGAAAAAGCTTGCGCTGGCTAAACTAGAAAGTGGTGAACTTGCCACGACAGCCAGTGTGCTGACTCAGATCATGCGCCTACAACAGATATGCTGTGGGCACCTAATGCCTGACGAGGGCGAGATACAGCGCGTTAAAAGCAACCGCTTACCTGAACTAATGACCGTGGTCGACGAGCTACAGGGTAAGGCTATTATTTGGGCAACATATACGCACGATATTCAGCACATCGCGGCAGCGTTAAGTGAACAGTTTGGTCCTGAGTCGGTGGCCACGTATTACGGGGATACCCCTCAAGACGAGAGGCAAGACATTGTTAATCGGTTCCAAGACGTGGAAGATCCTTTGCGGTTTTTTGTAGGGCAACCCCGCACAGGTGGGTACGGCATTACATTAACAGCAGCAACGACTGTTATTTATTTTAGTAACAGTTATGATTTGGAGATACGCTTGCAGTCCGAGGACCGAGCGCATCGGATAGGTCAAACGAACAAAGTGACATACATTGATTTGGTGTCGCCTAACACGATTGACGAAAAGATATTGCAGGCTTTACGCAGTAAGATAGACATTGCAGGACAGGTGTTGAAAGAAGACACGAAGAGTTGGCTACGTTAATTTTAATAAGGAAATAAAAATGAGTTTACTATTTAAGCCTCGTATTCCGTTTAATTTTGGAGCAGGACATAATTTTTCTGTTAAACGACAAAGAAATAATGTTTCTAGAGAAAGACTTTCGTGGTCTGAAGAGCAGCTAGAAACTTTAATTTGTTTAAGGGCATTACGTTTTACATTTGAAGAATGTGGTGAGCACTTCGGGAGGTCAGGCAATGCTTGCTCTAACATCATTGTGTACCGACAACTTAAAGGTTTGATCAAAGAAAAGCGTGATGAATTAGTTAAAAAGGTAGTAAAAAATGATTGCTGAAACGTTGTTTTGTCTCGCGCAAGCGGTGTATTTTGAAGCGCGGTCACAACCCCTCATTGAGCAAGTCGCTGTTGCTCAAGTTGTGCTCAACCGTGTTTATTCAGATCGGTATCCCGACAAGGTTTGTGACGTGGTTTACGAAAACCATTTCCCCAACAAATTGCATAAATGTCAGTTTAGTTTTATGTGTGATGGGCTGGCTGAAAACATAGAAGATGCGGATGCTTGGCTTGTAGCAAACCAAGTTGCTTCGATGGTGCTGCAGCCGAGCTTTCCTGATCTAATTGAAAAAGCGACAAATTACCACGCTGATTACGTTCGACCCGTGTGGGCCAATAAGATAACTAAAGTGGCGCAAGTAGGTCGACACATCTTTTACAGGTGATAACCTACCACTTGCACTTTGCGGCCCAATAAGCCGCACTCATCTTTCCTTTCGCGATGTTCTTACCGTGTCTTGCTTTAAAAGACTTACGTTTTGCTTTCATCGCATCGGACTCACCCGCTTTGGGTTTTCCCGCGGTAGACGCGCCCTGCTCACCGAACCGAATAGTCTTTATTTTGTCACCTGATTTGGCAACAACGATATGACTTTTCTTAGGGTGATTGGGTGTGCGCTTACATTGGTTAAACCCGCTTACTCCTGCGCGGGCCAACCTCGGGTCTTTTTTAGCAGGCATTACCTGCGATGTCCGTAAGGACTAACTAAGCCACCAATGCCGTAGTCATAAATGCCACCTACATTAGTTGCGGCGTTCGCTGCGGCTGCGTTAGAAGCGTTTGCATTATTTTCTGCAGTCTGTTTATCACCACCGCCAAACATGTTATTAAAACCAGTGGTAATTGCGCCACCAATGCCGCCCGAGTCAATATAATTACCGATGCCCGTGTTTAAATCGTTCACGAACCTTTCACCATACCCTTGAGCGCCCCTGAGAACATTCATTAAATCGCCTTGGTCATTATTTACATATGCCCCTCCAAGCATCTTCTCGCTATCATCAATTCGACCTGCTCTATTTGCTGCAAGAAGATTATTCATTGCTGCAATTTGATTCGCATCATCACGAGCATTGCCACCTCCATTAACCATAGAAGGCATCATTTGTGCAGGCGGAGTATAGGATTGACCTTCTGAGCTATACCGTAAGTCCGCCATGATCTGATCCATGCTCTTGCCTGTCGAGGGATCAGCATTGTATTGATCTAACTGGTTGCTGTAGAAGGATAGTCCTTCTGAACCGATATCGCGGCCCAAATTACTCTGATAAGCACCCATCAAATTATTTGTTTGGGCTTGTACGCGAGCCGCTTCTGTTTCTGCAGGAGAAACGTAAGCCTGACCTTCGCCGCTGTAATCTAAATCGGCAACGATTTGATCAAACGACTTTCCAGTAGAGGCGTCTTGCATGTTTTTATTTAATTCGTCTTGGTAGAATTCTAGTCCGGGAGCGCCAATATCTCGCCCCAGATTCTCCACATACTGATTGTTTAATTGAGATTCTATATACGCGGGGTTTATGCTATAACCGCCGTTTGGTGCCGTAAACTTTTCCCCAGTAACGGGGTTTGTGTGCTCAACTAAAGCTTGAGTGGTTATTGCTCCTTTAGGCGATCCGATCATCCAATCAGGAATTAGGCGCCCCATATGGTCGATCATATGGTCATCCGGCATAAGCTCGCCCGGCATCGGCGTCGGCATCGGCGTCGGCATCGGCGTCGGCATCGGCGTCTGCATCGGAGGGCGGTTAACGTAGCCATTTTGATTAGGGTTATAACCCGTATTGCCATAACCCCCGTCCGCTTGTTGACGTGGCGCAGAAAAATAGAACCGCTCTTCAGGGGCCGCTTGCATGGTTGTAAACAAGTCTCCCACACCACCTTCTGGCGTTAATTCTTCGGGAACTACACCACCTTCGGCGTAACGTGATAAACCTGTGTTGCCATAATTAAACATCGGGGCCATACCTCTTGTGTTCGATTGATTAGGCATTATGCAATACCTTGGTTTAAGCTGCCTATACCTGACATTAAATCACGATCTTCAGGAAAAAGCGCGGCAAATCTTTGGCGGTCCACGGGACCTGATGCGGCAACTTGTGGTGCCGCCTGCATTGGTTGTGGTGCCACGGGCCGCGGAGCCTGCTGTATCTGCTGTGAAGGCAATTGCATCCGCTCTACGGGTGGCAAAATAGAAGACTGTAGTGGTTCTCCTACAGGAATACGAACGGGAGTTTGTTGAACCTCTTCTTCGGGCATGACAGGAGTAGTTGATTCCTCGGTAGCCGCACGAACACCCAACGGTATTCTTCGGCCAACTTGTCGTGCTAACGGCGATATGAATTTCTCTATCACAGTCATAGCGTTGTCTAAATCTTTTTTGCTTTGAATATCTTGCATTAACGCAGCTAATGTTTTTGGATTAGCAAATAGTTCAGTCATGATTTTAATGCGTTGAGATTCAGGTCCACGTAATAATACTTTTTGAAGCACTTCAGAACCTGTTTGCTCCGCTATTAATCCACCACTCATTCGAGGTAAGCCTAAAAGATTCATCATCTTGTTTTGTACGGCACTACCCGCGGTAGCACCCGCAATACGGACATAGAACAGCTTGGCTAGGCTGGGATTTTTAAACAACACGTTTTCAAAATCACCTGTAGCAAACGCTTCTTCAACGCCGCGCATGGTTTTAACGGCTTTTTGTAAGTCGTCTATGTATTCTTCAGTCGCTAACCCTTTATTTATCAAAAAATCTTTCATAGAAAATTTGACAGAGGGATCTACGCCCTCTAGTTGACCAAACAGTTCTTTCTGCAATACGTCACCATTAGGTAGGCCCGCAGAATTGTTAGATTTAATCAAGGCATTATTAATAATTGCAGATTTAAGGCCTCCCAAAGCTTGCTCTCTCGTATACTCCGACCCTTGCATGGGTGCTTCATTTGCCATTCTAAACAAAGAATTTAAAGCCCTTGTGGGTTTGTCCGACTTCAGAGCTTGTGCTACGGCTTCCCCCGGATCTTCAAATTGAAGTACCGATTGAAATGCTTTTGTGTCGTACAACGCATTAAGTTGTTCGTCATCAAACCCAAGTTCCCTCGCCCTACTAGGATTCATGGTATCTGCCACGTTACCCAACATGTTATCAAAAGCATTTTTTGCAGTATCTACATCTGCTAAATCTTTTTCTAAATCAGGGAGGAACTCGAACAATTCTTTAGTGCCACCTTTTTGTTTAAAGTTGTTTAGTTTTTGAGGATCTACAAAAAAAGTTTCAATAGTTTTTTCAGGGTCAAGGGGATCACGGATTTCTTTTCTAGTCATTATTTTACTTAATGAATCACGTAAACCTTCTGTCATAATGTCGTCCGCGGTCATTGAACCAACAACGTCTTCAGCATAGCCTTCATTTATTAAAAACTTTCCTGCGGCTCTAATCTGCTCAAATCTTTGTACCGTAGCATTGCTTCCGCCCTTTAAAGCGTTTTCCAAAAGTCGCTCGGGGGCCATAACCAAGCCTCGTTGCTTATCTATGGTTTGCAAGTCATTAATAAAACTTCTTGTGAACACATTGTTTCGAGCAAAAGTATAAGCGCGAGCGGCATCGTAACCTTTAGTTACATCATCCTTTTGACCCGTAAGGTCTCGCAGTAAAGCATCGTTTATCTTGTCTAAATGACGCGCCGTTGACAATTTACCTTCTTTCCGCAAGCTAGAGGCTTTGCTTAATAGTCCTGACCTCATTAGAAAAAATCTCTCTGCAGTAGCAGGGTTTTCTCTACCGCTCATTGCTTTTTTAGCCACGGCGGCGGCTTGTGCCATTTCAGTAGCGGCGTTGTCTTGTGCCCCTAGAAGAACCGCTTGAGCATTATATGCTTTAGCTAACTGCTTTGAACCCGGCTGCACTCCATATTTGTAATCAAAACCGTCTAAATACTCTCTTGGCCTTAAAACTTGTGTAGCTTTATTGCGTAGGTTAAATATCACTTCTTCGGGGCTCGCGCCAGCTAACGCGTCATTTTCTAAAAAGACTTTTACATTATTTTTATCTGCGGGTAACAATTCAGCTAAAGCGTCATTTAATTTTTGGGTTTGAGAGGAAAAAGAAGGCAAAGCCGCGTCGGCTATACTTTCGGGGTTAAAATACTCTTTCAAATCTTCAATGTCGTCTGCATAGCCACCTAACGCGTCATCTAACTCTTTTTGTGCGCCTTTAGACGAAAGTTTTAAACCGCTTTCTACAGAAGGTCGATCCATTAACTCCAACACGTTAGGTTGACTAATGGCTTCATCGTTTCTATTAAAAAACTGGGTGAGTGGGGCAGTTCCAACTTCGTTCCATAGCCGTTGTTCGCGTTCTTTGCTTAATTTAATTTGATTTTCTAGGATACCGTAAAGTTGTGTAGAAAGATCGACTTGGTCCGATCCTCCTTTAATATCGCGGCCCACTACTTTTGTAGCAGCGTCAGTTAACTTAGTGACGGCAGAATCAACATTGTCAATTATGTTTTGTTCAAACAAACCTTGTTGAATACGTGCCGCAACAGCTAATGCTTTGGGGTTACCCGTACCCGCCAAAGTCCTTATTGTGTTAACAGCACCCGCCTGCATTTCTTCACGGCCTCGACCTGTCGCAACAGCTAAGTCTGTACTAGACTTTTCTAACTCATTTTGAATGGTTCTTATGGTAGGAGAGAAATCAAGCCCTGCCACTTCCGCTAAGTCTGCGGTGGTAAATTTAATGGGATTACCTGCCTCATCGATACTCGCTTTATTTAGTTCGTCAATAAACTTAGCAAATTTCTCGTCGGCGGTCCTAATTAGTTTACCCGTGTTAGGATCTATTTCATCTGCATATTCCTCTGATCTACGAATTGCAGTCATAATACGCTCAACAGAACTTTCCTCCATTCGACTTGCAAGAATACCTTTTGAGTTTTTTGAATTACCGTACCACCTTTTAACGACTCCTACTAAATCTGGAGCATAACTAACTGCCGCTTGTACGGGTAACGGTATCAAAAGAGAACCTGCCATCTCGTAGCCTAAACGAGCAGTTGGATTATAGGGCTCAAAATCTTGAGCCAAATAAGCTCCTGTGGCCATACCCCCTCCAGTAGCCGCTTCTAATCCTAAAAATTTCCCTGTGTTTTCCCGCGCATATTTAAATGAAGCTTCTATACCTTGTTCCATCCCACCAATTGCTCTTGTGCCAAGACCTCCTTTTCTAGGGTCAGCTAAGTAGCCCGCAGGGTTAAACCGCGTAAATCCAAGGTTAACACCTACGTCTGCGCCAAACATCTTTCCGCGAGTTGCGGACTCTCTGGCCGCCATCGCTGCTGCATACGTTTTGTCCACAGCTTTTTGGCTCATGCCTGCATTTTTAGCCGCAAGGCTAAACACTTCTTCGGATATTTTACCGCCTGAAACGTTTTTAAAGTTTTCTAAAAACTCTAACGCGCCTGTTTTTGCTTTAGGTATACTTGAAACTAACTTGTATGGGCTGGCTAACATAGAAGCCGCCAGTGTTAAAGTTTCACCCGCGTTTGTAGCTGGTTGTAAAGAAGGTAGTACGGGACCTGCTTCTCCAATAAGAGCATCTTCGGCTTCGCTTGCGGCAAGAGTTCCCATAATAGCACCACCGACACCGCCCACAGTGTAAACAAGCCCTCTTGCGACCCACGCCGCAGGTCCAACGGGAGGAATCATTGCAGCAATAGGTGTGGCGGCTGCCAAACCTGCTTTAAATCCAAGACCACCACCTACGGCTTCTGGAACTGCTCTAGCCGCAGAATATGTGCCCGCTTTTAAACCTGAAAAAGACCCTGCTTTTGGATCAAATTTGCCAAAATCGTCTACGTTAGTAAATAACGTCAATATTTCTTCAGGACTTATTTTGCGGTTTTCTGGGGCGATGCCTTTATAGCGGTCTAACTTATCTAAAAAAGGATTACTGCCGTCAGTAAGGCTTTCCATAGTTAGTGGAACACCCTCTGTCTCTAGTTCGTCGTTTGCAATCTCAAGAACACCTCGAACAGTTTTATCTAAACCTTGAGTTTGCATTAACTCCGTAAATTGAGGTGCGGTTAAGTTAATAAGGCTTTCTGAAGAGCCTTCATATTCCGCGGTTTCTGGAAACAATTCAGGTCGCATTATATTATCCCCTTTAGTTCGCGCTACGGAATGAATTTATTTGAGTTTTTGTAGTACCTAGACTTTGGTCCTGACCCGAAACAGATTGTGTTATGACTTTAGGTTTGTTTCTAAACGCTTCTTTAAACAACAACACCTCGTTCATGTATATTTTCATTGTGTCCATGTCTTTACGAGTTTGCTCAATTATTGATGCTGAGTATGCGCCTACCGTACCATTGTATTCAGGCAATATATTTGCACCTTTCTGCATCTGTTGCGCAATCATGTCAGAAATAGTATTAAAAGATGCAAATGAATCAGCATCGGTCTTTAGGAACATTCCTCCCGGCCTAATATTGGATACTTCTTTTGCTATTTCTTCTTGCACAAACTTCAGTACTCTTCCATCCGCCTGATTAGTAGAATAGAGCAATATATCATTAGCCAATGCGTTTAGAGTTGTAGCTGCTTGTGCAATATCCTTTGCCTCTTGACTAGAATCTCCACCCACCAATTCTGCTCCGCCTTCCGAAAAGAATTTCCCTAGTCCGGGAATAAGCCTAGAAGCGCCAACAACCTCTTGATAATCTAATCTTGCATCAAAGCGGTTTGGTCGAGTTAAACTCCACCCTTTGGAATTTTTGTTTACGGAACCATCCGAGTTAAACAAGATCCTTTTAGCGTCGTTTAATGTGAGTACTTCTTTTTTATCAGGATCAAGCCGCACATAATTACTTAATATTACGTCTCCGTGATTGTTGTCTTCTCGATTTTCCATAGCCTGTCTTATTCTCGGCGCTAGTTGAGTTACAGCGCCGGGAACGTAGTTTTGACCATCAAACACTGGTTTAGCTGAAGTGTAATCCAATATCAATTGTTCAAACACTGTG
>ENA-OSJC01002617-OSJC01002617.1-marine-metagenome-genome-assembly--contig:-NODE-2617-length-13409-cov-7.699145_pt1 | contig 13409 bp, 14 predicted proteins | sample MGYA00237885_ERZ534234 | MGnify/ENA primary metagenome ERZ534234 (study PRJEB26413, sample SAMN06343907) | marine metagenome | isolation source: coastal waters | place: Atlantic Ocean: West Antarctic... | reverse complement strand
TGGAAAGAAGTACGTATCCCTTACCGTAAGAACCGCTTGCTACTTAAGTGGAAAAAGGAATATCCTGATGCACTCTTTACATTTATAGTATGGCGTAACGATTGCAAACAGGCATGGCATATTGATGCTAATATTTTAGTTGACTGTGAAGTTAAAGAGGTATCTAATCGAAACATTAGAGAGGGTGAGAAGTTCTTCCACATACCAGTAGAGGACGCTTGTCTCATTAAAGTATAATGACAACAGCTATAGTTGATATTGAAACAGATAGTTTAAATGCAACAAAGATACACTGTATCGTAGCAAGAAGTTATGAAACTAATAAGGTTAAGGCGTGGGTAGGGCAGGAGTGTTCGGAGTTTGTTAGTTGGTCGCAGCAAATTGATACCTTTATTATGCACAATGGTATCAGCTTCGATGCTCCTGTCCTGAATCGTTTACTTGGATGTAATATAAAGCTTAGTCAGATACGTGATACTCTAATTGAGTCACAGCTTTACAATCCTATACGTGATGGTGGTCACTCTCTTGAAGCTTGGGGTAAGACCCTTGGCTTTGAGAAGGGAGACTTTCATGACTTTGCACACTACTCACCTGAGATGTTAGAGTATTGTAAACGTGACACAGAAGTAACACGTCTTGTAGCAAAGAAGTTAGAGGTAGAAGGTAGACATTTCAATCCTAAAGCTTATGAGTTAGAGTGTAAAGTAAGAGCTATCATAGATAAGCAGAAGAAGAATGGCTTTGCTTTTAAAATAAGAGAGGCTATGATCTTACAGGCTCAGTTGCAAGATGAACTGTCTACACTGGAGCGTAAGGCAGAAGAAGACTTTGAACCAACTGAAGTAGTACTAAAGACTAAGACTAAATACATACCCTTTAATATAGCAAGTCGTAAACAAATTGCTGATAGGTTACAAGCAAAGGGTTGGAAGCCCAAGCAAATGACTGATAAAGGTAATATAATTATTAACGAAGCAGTCTTGTCAACGATTGATCTACCAGAGGCCAAGATGTTTAATAGATATTTTCTATTACAGAAACGTACTGGCTTAATAAAATCATGGATCATGGCATGTCAAGAAGATAACAGAGTACGTGGTAGTGTGATGACACTACGTACTATAACAGGAAGGATGGCACATGCATCTCCTAATATGGCACAAGTTCCCGCTGTCTATAGCCCTTACGGTAAAGAATGTAGAGGACTATGGACAGTTGATGATGTATCTAAGTATCGCTTGGTAGGTGTGGATGCCAGTGGTCTTGAGTTAAGATGCTTGGCTCACTACATGGATGACCCTGAGTATACTAACATTGTATTGACGGGTGATGTACACACAGCTAACCAAGAAAGAGCAGGGTTGAAGACACGGGATCAAGCCAAGACATTTATTTATGCATGGCTCTATGGGGCTGGTGCAGCTAAGATTGGTAAGGTAGTGGGTGGCACAGCCAAGCATGGACAACAGTTGATAACTAGGTTCTTGAAGAACATGCCAGCACTTAAAAATCTTAGGATGTGGGTAAGTAAAGAAGCTGCCAGTGGTACAATCCCTGCCTTAGACGGTAGACTACTACATATTAGATCAGAACACGCAGCACTTAACACTTTACTTCAGGGTGCTGGTGCTATAGTATGTAAGCAGTGGCTTGTTCATATCATGGAACGAGTTATTAAAGCTAAGTTAGATGTAAGATTAGTTGCCTCAATACACGATGAGTATCAGTTTGAAGTAGCTATCCCTGACATAGAAAGATTCTGTAGGCTAACAAAGGAGGCAATGACACAGACAACAAAGACACTGAAGATGAAGTGTGAATTAGACTGTGATTATAAAGTTGGAAAAACATGGGCTGATACACATTAAATGCTTGACACTCTGAATCAGGTAGTGTATACTGATGGAGTTGTAGTAGTAGACAAACACAATATCAACAGCCACAATGGTGTGGCACTAAACACAAGGAAAATTAATATGCCTCCAATTCAACCTCTATATCTAACTGGTAAATGCTATTGGGCCGCTGTCGTAGAGCCTAACAGCACGTTTGAACCTGCTTGGCAAGTCGATCTCTGTCTTGATGCAGATTCAAAAGCTTTAGTAGAAGGTGCAGGTCTGAATGTACGTAACAAAGAAGATGAACGTGGTGAATTTGTCACGTTGAAGCGTAAGGTGCAGGGTAAGAACGGTCCACGTCAAGCACCTACGGTAGTGGATTCCCAAAACAATCCTTGGGATAAGAAACTTATTGGGAATGGCAGTGTGGTTACAGTAAAGGCACTTCCCTTTGAGTGGAACTATGCAGGTAAGGCGGGTAAGTCTGCTGACCTTGCGGCAGTTCAAGTAGTTGAGTTGATTGAGTATGGGGATGATAAAGATTTTGAAGTTGTAGAGGGTGGCTATGTTAATGATGCTGCCTCTCAAATGGCTGATCTTGAATCAGACGACATTCCCTTTGGTAACTAAGTGAGGATGGGGTGTTGCATTTCTTTAAGGGTTAGTGTAGCACCCCTATCTTATTATGAAAAATATTAATACAATAGTAGAAGATATCTATGAGTTATTTAATCTCACACCTATAGAACGTGATGAGAAAGAAGTAGATGATCTCATAGATAACTTTGGTGAGATGCTTAAGGTTCACATCAAAGAATTTATGTACAGCAAACCAAGAAGCAATGGAAATCTTAGGCTGTCTGCAATAGGAAAGCCTGATAGACAATTATGGTATGATGTTAATACAGAAACAACAGAAGAACAACTACCGCCAAGCACACGTATTAAATTTCTATATGGATATATTCTTGAAGAACTTCTACTACTCTGTGCATCTATAGCAGGTCACACAGTAGAGGATCAACAGAAAGAAGTTACAGTAGAGGGAGTACTAGGTCATCAGGATGCAGTTATTGATGGGGTTCTGGTTGATTGTAAGTCTGCTTCTGGATTCAGCTTTAAAAAGTTTGAGTCTAATACAATAGCTGACGACGATCCCTTTGGATACATGGCACAGATATCTGCCTATGCTCAAGCCAATGGTATAGATCAAGCAGCCTTTCTTGTTATAGATAAATCTACTGGTAAGATTTGTTTAACACCAGTACACTCTATGGAGATGGTCAATGCAAGTAGCAGGATTAAGCACCTTAAGGAAGTTGTTAAGGGAAGTGGCGTACCTTCTAAGTGCTATGCTGCTGTTCCTGATGGGAAGTCTGGCAACCTTAAGCTTGCTGTTGGTTGTGTTTATTGTAGACACAAGAGTATGTGTTGGTCTGATGCTAATCAAGGTAAAGGAATACGTACTTTTAAGTATTCAAATGGTACAAGAGAGTTGGTTGAAGTTGTTAAGACGCCTGAAGTTGAAGAGGTAACTGCTTAAATGCAGTGGAAATATAGTAAGAAACCTAATCCAAAGAAACACTTTGGGTTTGTCTATCTTATTACAAACAAGAAGACAGGCAAAGCTTATGTAGGTTGCAAGCAGTACTGGCACCCAGTGAAAAGAAAGAAGGGTAGTAGTGCAGCAGCCAAGAGAGAATCTAACTGGCTTATTTACATGGGTTCTTCTAAGTCACTGCTAGAAGATATTAAAAAGTTAGGCAAGAGAAGTTTTAAGTTTGAAATTATAGCTGAGTTTAAAAATAAAAGAAGCCTGAAATACTACGAGCTATACTACCAGATGAAATATAATGTACTGTCTTCTGTCTTAGAAGGTACAGATGAAGCAGCATATTATAATAACTATGTAGGTGGTAAGTTCTATAGGCCAGTACAAGAGTTTGAGGATGAACCAACAAAATATAAATAATATACTAGAGTTACGAGAAGAAAGTAAAAAAGATTCAAGCAATATTTTATTCTTATCTGTTATATACCAAGCTCTATTGGATGCAACTAAGTCTAAAAGTATTACTGAATCGAGTAGTATCACATCTCTAAGAAGAGAAGCTACCAATTGGTTCTTCGCTTCTATAGGTGTGACCAGTGAAAACTTTGAGTTTATATGTGACTACGCTGACCTTAATCCTAATAAGGTTAGGGAGTTTGCATCTTATGTTATTAACTCAGACAATAATAAAGAAGTAAGACATAAACTAAATCTTTTACTAAGGAGAAAAGAACTTGAATAAACATTTAAAGAAACTAAAGATGACGTACTTTCAGCACTTTGTATTTGCTTTACAGCTTGCTGTTGAAAGCCTCTTGACTGCTGTTGTACTTGTGATACATTCGGTATTCCCCTGTCTGTTTACAGACTACTTCTCAAATTGGATTGAAGCATGCCGTATCAGACTTAAACGCTGAAGGAGTTAAGTGGATGGCTGAAGAAAGAGATCACTATATTTTAAGACGTATTAAAGAAGATAGGAAAGAAGCCGAGCATAAGAGAAAGATTGCTGAAAAAAAGAATGAGGATAAGATTCTTAAAGAAGCTTTAGATATCCAAGTAGGTGGTACTCACTACAAAAATTGTAAGATACAGCCTGTAGAATATATTTATGCCAACAATCTTACCTTTCTTGAAGGGAATGTTATTAAGTATATCACACGTCACAAAACAAAGGGTGATGGTGAAGCTGACATACGTAAAGTAATTCACTACGCACAGATGATACTACAAATGGAATACAGTAAAGGAGACTAACCACATGCCTCAGATGACCCACCTTGGCATCAACATTAACCCCGCACAAGATCACTTGTTCGATGAGCTTGGTATTGCTAGGCTTAAAGAATCTTACATGATGGATAATGAGTTGTCTCCGCAAGAGAGATTTGCTTTTGTATCTAAAACATTTTCTACTGATAACGATCACGCCCAAAGACTTTATGACTATGCCTCTAAGCATTGGCTGTCTTACTCTACTCCTATACTATCTTATGGGAGGTCCAAGCGTGGACTACCTATCTCGTGTTACCTTAACTACATTGACGACACTGCTGAAGGGTTAGTAAACAATCTATCAGAGACTAACTGGCTGTCCATGTATGGTGGTGGTGTAGGTATTGGCTTTGGTATTCGTTCTGCTGATGACAAGTCTACGGGTATGATGCCGCACCTAAAGATGTACGATGCCTCTAGCCTAGCCTACCGTCAGGGACGTACACGTAGGGGAAGCTATGCTGCCTACCTAGACATAGATCACCCTGATATTATCTTGTTCTTGGAGATGCGTAAGCCTACTGGCGATCAAAACTTTAGATGCTTGAACCTCCATCATGGTATTAACATTAGTAATAAGTTTATGCAGCTTGTAGAAGATTGCATGACTGATCCTAATATAGATGATAGCTGGCACCTACGTGAACCACATACAAAAGAAATTAAAGAGACTGTATCAGCAAGGGATATGTGGCAGCGTATCTTGGAGATGCGTATGCAAACAGGCGAGCCATACCTACACTTCATTGATACATCCAATGAGAAGATGCCAGTATGGTTGAAGCAGCTTGGCTTGGAGATCAACCAGTCTAACTTATGCTCAGAGATTATACTACCTACCAATAAAGATCGTACTGCTGTATGCTGCTTGTCTTCTCTTAACTTAGAATACTTTGATGAGTGGTCTAAAGATAAAGGCTTTCTTAAAGATGTACTGGAGATGTTGGATAATACTTTGAGTAAGTTTATTGAGGATGCTCCTGATAGTATTAGTCGTGCTAAATATTCAGCAATGCGTGAGCGTAGTGTAGGTGTAGGTGCCTTGGGTTTTCATGCTTACCTACAGAAGAAGGGTATGCCTTTTGAATCTGCCTTGGCTAAGTCTTCTAACATGAGAATGTTTAGACACATTAGATCAGGTCTTGACTCAGCCAACCTTGAGCTTGGACGTGAGAGGGGTGAGGCTCCTGATGCCCAAGGCACGGGACTAAGGTGTAGTCATGTCATGGCTATTGCACCCAATGCTTCTTCCTCTATTATCATGGGCAATACTTCTCCATCTATTGAACCGTGGAGAGCTAACGCCTACAGACAGGATACCTTGAGTGGTTCTTTCTTAAATAAAAACAAGTTCTTAGATAAGATTATTAAAGATAAGTGTGAAGAGAATACTAACTTAAACTATGATCGTATTTGGTCATCAATCATTGCTAACGATGGTTCAGTGCAGCACCTACGCTGCTTGAACGACCAAGAGAAAGAGATATACAAGACTTCTATGGAGATTGATCAGCGGTGGGTGATTGAACATGCTGCTGATAGGCAGGAATATATTGATCAGTCTCAGTCACTCAATGTTTTCTTCAGGCCAGATGCAAACATCACCTACCTACATGCTGTACACTTCATGGCATGGAAGAAGGGAGTCAAGACTATGTACTACTGCCGCTCTGAAAAGATTGGTAAGGCTGACAAAGTATCACGTAAGATTGAACGGGAGATTATACAAGAGATTGATATGGAAGCACTTGCTTCTGGTGAGGAGTGTTTGGCCTGTGAGGGTTAGTATGATATACAAGTGGTACTGTTATCTAAGATCAAAGGGATACGGAATTTTTACTAGCATGTCCTGTGCTATGTGTAACAGTAGGTATGAGTTTAAATATATAGAAGGCATACCAAGGCAGTGGAAAGACAACAGAGGAAAGAGACCATACTATGACCAGTAAACTAAAGCTTCAAGATAGACGTGACTACTTCAAACCGTTTCACTACCCGTGGGCGTATGACCTGTGGTTGAAACATGAGCAGTCTCACTGGCTGCACACTGAAGTACCCATGATGGAAGACATTAAAGATTGGAAGAATACCCTCTCTACTGAAGAGAAGTATTTCTTAACTAATATCTTTAGGTTCTTTACTCAGTCTGACATTGATGTAGCTGGTGGGTACATTGATAACTACCTACCTAACTTCCCACAGCCTGAAGTACGTATGATGTTGTCAGGCTTTGCTGCTAGGGAAGCACTACACATTGCAGCCTACTCACACTTGATTGAGTCACTGGGTATGCCTGACTCTACATACAACGAGTTCTTGGAGTACGATGCCATGCGTGAGAAGCATGAGTACTTCATGGCTAATGTAAACAATAAGAAAATATCTCTGCCTATTAAGATTGCTGCTATCTCTGCCTTTACTGAAGGGCTGGCATTGTTCTCTAGCTTTATTATGTTGCTTAACTTTCCACGTCATGGTAAGATGAAGGGCATGGGACAGATTGTAACGTGGTCTATTGTAGATGAGACACAACATGCAGAGGGTATGATCCAACTCTTTAGAACTTACATCGAAGAGAACCGTGAGGAGTGGAACGACGAAACCAAGTCAACTATCTATAGCATTGCAGAGACTATGGTTGACCTAGAAGATAAGTTTGTAGACCTATCATTTAAGATGGGTAAGGTAGAAGGTCTTAGGGATACTGAGGTAAAGGAATACATCAGGTACATTGCAGACCGTAGGCTTATCTCTATGGGTATGAAGGGTATCTTCAAGGTCAAACGTAATCCTCTACCTTGGGTAGAGACTATGATTAATGCACCTACTCATACTAACTTCTTTGAGAACCACTCCACTGACTATGCAAAGGGTGCATTGAGTGGTAGCTGGTCAGAAGTATGGGCAGAAAGTGCTTGACAAGTAAACAAATATAGTGTATAAGGATAATTATTATGGAACTTACTGCTGAAATAGCTAGAGAATTATTAACTTACAATCCTGATACTGGTAAACTCTTCTGGAAAGAAAGACCAGTAAAATATTTTAAGAACCAGAACCCTAGCTATGCAAAGCGTTGGAATAATAGATGGGTTGGTAAAGAAGCATTTACATCCATTAATCGTAACAAAAAATCCAACCATCGGCGATTACAGGGTCGTGTTCTTAGCAAAAGATATTACGCACATCGTATAACATGGTTAATATATTATGGTGAGTGGCCTAAAAATCAAATAGACCATATAAATCAAGACGCTACAGATAATAGAATAAAAAATCTTAGGGATGTAACTAAAGCTGAAAATAATAAAAATAAAACATTACAAAACAATAATAAAACTGGTTATTTAGGTGTGAGTAAACGTCATGGAAAATATCGTGCAGAAATAAGTGTTAATAATATTAGAAAACATTTAGGATGTTATGACACTGTTGAAGAAGCAGCAGCAGCTAGAGCAGTAGCAAATATTAATTATAATTTTCACCCTAATCATGGGAATGAAAAAAAGGAATATAGATGAAGAAATCACCCAACACTGTATACATAGGATACGATCCTAAAGAGAATACAGCCTATGAAGTTTTAAAGTTTACCATTGAACGCATAGCCGTAGATAATGTACGTGTTGTACCTATCCGGCGTGATGTAGTAGAACGAATGGGTATGTACACCAGAGAGTTTGATGTAGTTGATGGACAAACTATTGATAAGATTGATGGCAAGCCCTTCTCAAGTGAGTTTAGTTTCACTCGCTTCTTGGTGCCAGCCATGAACATGTATGAAGGCTGGGCCTTGTACATGGACTCTGACATGTACCTACGTACTGACATCAATGAAATCTTTGAAGAGTATAACTCAGACTACTACCCTCTGTACTGTGTTAAACATAAGTATGCACCGGGTGATGGTGTTAAAATGGATGGACGCAAGCAAGAGAACTACCGCCGTAAGAATTGGTCTAGCCTAATGCTCTTTAACTGTGGTCATAAGCTTAATAAAATGCTTACTCCTGATCTTATAAATACACAGACGGGAGGCTACCTGCACGGCTTTGAGTGGTTGCCTGATAAAGATTCTGATATTGGTAGCATCCATGAAGAATGGAACTGGTTGGACAATCATTCTCCAGAAGACATGGATGCCAAGAACGTACACTTTACAACAGGTGGTCCTTGGTTTAAAGATTGGAAGTGTGGCAGGACTACTGATGGTAAGTACGCAGCCGAATGGAACGGGGATTATACATATCTAGCAGGGCGAGGCAGAGTAAAGCCTATGGACATGTATGATGAAGTATAAGTTTGTAACATGTTTCAATGAAGACTACCTACAGAAGATGTCCTCTCATCTTCTTAGGTTGATGGCTACCTCGTGGGAATCTTCTATAGAAATTCATTGTTATTACTACGATGTAGATATTAAAAAACATTCTCTTCCTAAAGCTGCTAACATTTTCTATCATAACTTAGAAGAGATGGAAGAATACAATGAGTGTATGGAAGCCAATAAAAAACACAACGGTACTGAAGGAGGAGCAGTACAGTACAACCGTTCAATAGATGCTGCTACATTTATACCTAAAGTAATGGCTCTAACTGAAGCTGCCTTTGAGAACGAGAAGTGTTGGCTGTTCTGGATAGATGCTGACACCATCTCTAAGAAAAACATTACGGTAGATTCTCTTGATAAGATGCTACCCATTAACGAAGATAAGTGTGACATAGTTTATCTAGTAGATGACAAAGATGAGCCAGACTATTTTCTACAGGGCTTTAATCTATCACGTCAGACAGCCGTTGATATGCTTGGTGATCTACGTGGTTGCTATATCTCTAGTGAATTTTTAAACTATCGTGAGTGGTTTGATGGTTTCATTATGAGTAGGCTGATGACTATCTATACTGCACATGGTATGAGAGTGCATGAGTTAAGCTTACAGAACTCTATAGTAAATGATTTGTTTATTCACCTCAAGGGTAGTACTAACATTGCTCTTAGGGATGCTGAAGGACAGCGAGTATTTAAACTGTCTGAGGAAGCAACCTCTCCTGATATCTTACCTAATAGGTACAAGCAGCTTGCTGATATTATAAGGAACTACAAGCCAAAGACTATCTTAGAAACAGGTACATGGAATGGCGGACGTGCTATTGAAATGGCTCTGGCCTCCTTTGAAAACTCAGATGAGCTACACTACATTGGCTATGATCTATTTGAAGATGCCAGTATTGAAGTTGATGAAGAAGAGTTTAATGTAAAGCCTCATAATACTTATGGTGCAGTCACCAAGAGACTGAATGAGTTTACTGAAGTCATGAAGAAGACTAATAAGAAGTTTACTTTTGAACTTCGCAAAGGAAATGTACGTAATACTCTTACATCTCTAACACTAGGTAAGATTGATCTTGCCATGATAGGTAGTGGTAATAGTATTAAGACTGTAGAGCATGAGTATGCCATGCTTAAACATGTTCCTATCATAGTGATGGATCATTTCTTTACTAAGGATGACGACGACAACACACCACCTGAAGAATATCATGGAGTTAAAAATGTCTTTGATGCGATACCTACGAAGAAAGTTGACGCTCAAGAAACTACTGAGGATGGTTGGACTGTATTCGATGAAACCACTAATGTTAGGAAGTACGTTCTACCTTCTAGTGATAATGTCGTTGGTGGTGGGCATACTCATCTCTGTCTTCTTCTCTCCGATGAATCACTACCTGACTGCCCCGATGAGTTAAAAAGAGTTCCTGTAATTGTACACCCAAGGGACTGTGTACCTAAAGAATATATTAGAGATAACATTGTCTCCAACATGAAACTTCTTAATGATAAGAAGTGGGTATCTAAACATCCCATACACAAAGGCAAAGCTATTCTAGTTTCTGCTGGTCCCTTTACTAGCTACGCTGATATCAAAGAGTTAATGAATAAACACAAGGATATTAAAGTACTATGTGTTAAACATTCTTATCCTGCTCTTTTAAAGAATGGTATTGTTCCTTGGGGTTGTATCATCCTTGATCCACGTCCTATCACTGGTGTGTCTACACATGGTGTAGTACGTAAGGAATTATTTAAGAAGCTTAATCCTAAGACTAGGTTCATGGTAGCATCTATGACTGATCCTAGTGTCACTGAGCATCTTATTGAGAATGATTGTAATGTATGGGGATGGCATGCCTTTACTGATTCACTAAGGAGTGAGGAAGAACAGGGCCAGCAGATTAAGAACCAACAAGTAAAGATCATGGATGAGCTAGGCATTCCAAAGGGTGCTACTCTAATCACAGGTGGTACGTGTGCCGCCATGAGGGGCATTGGTATGCTCCATACTCTAGGCTTTAGAGACATACATCTCTTTGGTTTTGATTGCTGTATGGAAGAGCCTACCAAGGAGCAAATGACTGAGACTACAGGAGACTTAGAAGGTGGCGAGACAGCCAGACCTAAGTACTTCCAAGTAACAGTAGACAACAACACATACTGGACTACAGGTGAGCTTCTAGCTATGGGTCAGGACTGTGAGAAAGTATTCTCCGATGAAGGTCTTGAAGGTATCTTGACTTTCCACGGTGAGAATACTATGGTAGCTGATCTATGGCAGCTTAAGGAAGCACTGGAAAAACGTCCACAATTTAAGGGATACTATGATTGATACTACAATAAAAACATATACCCTGCTTAGTGAATACAACAAGAAGTACTACGCTGAGAATGCTGATAAGAAGCGTGAATATAACAGGAAGTACAGGGCTGAGAATGCTGATAAGAGGCGTGAATACGACAAGAAGTACTACGCTGAGAATGTTGATAAGAGGCGTGAATACCACAAGAAGTACTACGCTGAGAATGCTGATAAGAGGGCTGAGAATGTTGAAGAGAGGCGTGAATACGACAAGAAGTACTACGCTGAGAATGCTGAAGAGAGGCGTGAATATAGCAGGAAGTACAGGGCTGAGAATGTTGACAAGATTCGTGAATCTAGCAAGAAGTACTACGCTGAGAATATTGACAAGTTTCGTGATCGTAACTTACAGAATAGGTATGGTATAGGACATGAAGAGTATTTAGAACTCTTTGAGAAGCAGGACGGTAAGTGTAAAATCTGTGAAACCACCAGTAATAGGAAGTGGAAACACTTCGCTGTGGATCACTGCCATGACACGGGGGATGTGCGAGGACTCTTATGCAGCAACTGTAATACAGCTATTGGTTTACTGAAAGATAATCCAGACTTACTCAGAACAGCAGCTAAATATATAGAGGAAGCTTATAATGATTGATACTAATAAATTTCTAAACAGAAAGGCTCCATCTAAAAGATATACTGAGCTACTTACTGAATACCAGAGTATGCACAAAGTTAGTGACGGTATGTTTAATGGGCGTAGTCTAGTAAAGTTTATAGATATAATTAAAAATTATTTAGACAAGCATGAATGTAAAAGTCTAATTGATTATGGTTGTGGTAAGGGTCTTCTATATACAGAAGACTTTAAGAAAGTAACTCGTAGTAACGAGGCACTGCAAGTACCCCTTACTGAGTACTGGGGATTGGATAAGCTTGCGCTATTTGATCCGGGTCATGAAGAGCATAACAAGTTGCCAATAGGTTTGTATGATGCAGCTATTTCAACTGATGTACTGGAACATGTACCAACCAGTGATTTAGACTGGGTGATCAGGGAAATCTTTAGCTACTCTCAGAAGATGGTGTTTCTTAATATCGCATGTATGCCAGCAATAAAGAAGTTAGCAGATGGTAGCAATGCACATATTTCTTTACACAGTCCCTATGATTGGTTGCAATACATTGCTGAAATTACAGACGACTTTACTAAGCAATACCCAGACTTCGCTGTCTATGTTTTCTTTGATGTTTTAGATGAAGATGATAGACTAATAACAGAGGGGTATAAGATACATAAGCGTATTAATATTGTACCCCTAACTCAAATGGATAAAGAAACAAACAATGTAATAGTAGGAGAAGAATAATGTTAGGAATTGCAGATTCAGTTATCGGAGTAGCAGGTAAAATTCTTGATAAGTTTGTTGAGGATAAAGACCTAAAGACTAAACTTGAAGCAGAGTTAAAAACACAATTGGTTTCTCTTGATCTTGCCCAAGCACAGGCAAACATTGAACAAGCGAAACATCCATCTCTTTTTGTAAGTGGAGCAAGACCTGCTATCATGTGGGTGTGTTGCTTTGCTCTTGGTTGGCAGTTTATTATAGCACCTATCTCAAGTTGGGGATTGGCTATTTGGTATCCTGTCATTACCCTACCTATCTTGGACACACAGTCTCTTATGACACTGATGCTATCTCTACTGGGTCTTGGTGGTATGCGTACTGCTGAGAAGTGGAAGGGTGTAGCCAGAGATAACATGAAAAAATAAATGGCTCTCAATGAAAAGCAGGAGAAGTTTGCTCAGTCGTATATCCTTCATAGGAATGCGACTGAAGCAGCCAAGTCAGCAGGGTACTCAGCAGCGTCAGCAGCCAACCAAGGCTACAGGCTTATCAATAATGAGGAGGTTGCTGAGAGAGTAAGGGAGTTAGAGAATGAACTCGTAACTAATGTAGATGTTATTGAAGAGATTGAGAATCAATATACATTTGCAAGAGCCAACGGTCATACGAACAGCGCACTAAAAGCTCTTGAGTTGTTGTCTAGGATCAGGGGTAATAACTCTGACATGGATGGAGGGCTTGATGAGAAGTCTTT
>ENA-OSJC01002616-OSJC01002616.1-marine-metagenome-genome-assembly--contig:-NODE-2616-length-13415-cov-5.372845_pt1 | contig 13415 bp, 12 predicted proteins | sample MGYA00237885_ERZ534234 | MGnify/ENA primary metagenome ERZ534234 (study PRJEB26413, sample SAMN06343907) | marine metagenome | isolation source: coastal waters | place: Atlantic Ocean: West Antarctic... | reverse complement strand
GAAAGAGATTTGGTTATGCCTGATATTAACTCTTGCACAAGAAAAGCTGTAAAAGAAGCCTATGAAATGGCAGGACTTGGTGCTGAAGATCTAGATTTAGTTGAGCTCCATGACTGTTTTGCAACTGCTGAGATGCTGCACTATGAGAATCTAGGGCTTTGCTCAGATGGAGAAGCGGGCAGGATGATTGATGAAGGAGAGGTTGCACTAGGTGGAAGAGTGCCTGTGAATGTATCTGGAGGATTACTCTCAAAAGGCCACCCATTAGGAGCAACGGGTATAGCTAATATCTATGAAATCTGTACTCATTTACGCGGAGAGGCAGGTGAAAGACAAGTCGAAGGAGCTCGCATAGGAATGACTCATGTGATCGGACTGGGAAGCGCCTGTGGAATTCATATACTAGAAAAAGTTTAATTAGACTCTATGCTTATTGGAGTTGTAAGCGATACGCATAACAATATTAAAAACATTAAAAAGATTATTAATCTTTTTAATGAGGAACAAGTCAATTTAGTTATACACACTGGTGATATAACCAAAGCAGAAACTTTACAAATTTTCTCTGAACTTAATTGTAAAATTACAGGTGTATTTGGTAATAATGATCGCAAGGAACTTGGTCTTGAGAACGTTTGTAGTGAGAATAATTTTATCTTTCAGGAGCCTCCTTTATTGCTAATTCTAAACAGAAAAAAAATAGTAATCTTTCATGAGCCAGATCTAATAGAGGATTATATAAATAGAAATAAAGATATAGATATAGTACTTCATGGTCATACTCACAGATTTCGACAAGAAACTATAGGTAAAACCAGTTATTTCAATCCAGGAGAATCTTCAGGTTTTTTAGAAGGAAGAAATTCTGTGGGAATAATTAACTTAGAAGACTCGGAAATTAGAAGAATTTTTTTCTAAAACTATTTAATATATAAATAGATAAAAAACCTAGAGGTATAGTAAAAACTAAAGGTCTCAGAACTCTAAAAGAAAAATTTTCTTCTAAAAAAATATTGTATAGGTAATTAAAAACTGCCGGTGCATAGATATCTAAACCAACTGTTAGCTGTGAAGGCGTTAGAAGAACTATAGTGAATAGTATTAAATATTTACTCTTAGTAGTGAAGAGACCAATTGTGCTAATAAAAAAAATTACAGCTAAAATATAAAAGAGCCAAGCCATATTTAATAATCCTTAAGAAGATCTCCTATGGGTTCATTAATGAGGACTCTCCTCCAAACTGTAATTTTGTTAAGAGCTTCTTGAAAGCCCTCATCAAGTACAGTCTTCAAAAAATCTTTTTGACTTTTTTTTGAAAAGAAAAGGGTAGGATTAATATTTTCTCTCTCTGCAATGAAATGAATAATTTCATTAAATTTATTTAATAAATTTTTTTCTTCTAATTTAGTTATTCTATTTTCTGTATCGTCAGGATAGGAAAAGGGCTTAAATATCTTTGAAGATAAAAATCTTAACTCTTCATTGTGCCAGTCTAATTTATTAGATTGAATTAATTGCTCCTTTTGATCATTATATAGTTCTATTAAAAACTCTACATCAGACGCAGCATAATTTAGCTGAGAATCAGTTAAAGGTCTTCTAATCCAGTTAGATCTAGTCTCCCCTTTATCTACGGTAATCCCTAGCTTTTCTTCTACGAGACCTTGATATCCAATTGAGTATTTACCATTTAAGAATGCGTCAGCCAGCTGAGTATCAAATAAACCTGTCATAATTTCTCCCGTCCAGGAATAAATAGCTTCTATATCCTCTTTGCACGAATGAAATATCTTAATGACAGATTCAGAAAATAAAAAAGTACAGAAATTATGTGGATTTTCTATTAAAACCGGATCAATAAGATAAATTTCTTCTCCATCATTGATTTGGAGAAGGGCCAATCTCATATTATCCTTAGTAGTTCTCCTGAATTCAGTATCAACACCTACATGAGACTTCTGAAGAAGTTCTTCATTAAGAAACCCTAAGTCATCCAATGAATCAATAAAAGTATACATATCAACTATAAGGTTTCATTATAAATAACATCAGCAATTATTTTATCAGGAGAAAATCCAGCTACATTTTTCTTAAAGATACTTCTGAGTCCTACAATATCATGGTCACTTTTTGCTTTTTTAATATCTTCCAATATAACCTCTAGATCTTTCCATATTATGAATTTCTCTTCAGCTCTTAATATTTGGGGATGCTGTGTCTTACTAACTTTATTACCTATTAATAGTTCTTCAAATAACTTTTCACCGGGTCTAAGTCCAGTAAAAATAATCTCTATTTCACCATTTTTATTATTATCGTCTTTTAATTCCATTCCAGAAAGTTTTACAAGTCTCTTAGCTAAATCCAATATTTTAACGGGTTCGCCCATATCTAGTACAAAAACATCCCCTCCTTTCCCCATGGCTCCTGCTTGGATAACCAGCTCTGCAGCTTCAGGTATAGACATAAAGTATCTGATTACTTCAGGATGAGTAACGGTTACAGGCCCTCCGTCTTTTATCTGTTGTTGGAATAAAGGGATTGCTGAACCTGAAGACCCTAAAACATTACCAAATCTAACCATAGTCATTTTTGTATTTTTACTTTTTTCTACTGATAACGATTGTAGGATTAATTCAGAAAATCTTTTTGTTGCACCCATAATATTTGTTGGACGAACTGCTTTATCGGTAGATATCAAAACAAAAGTTTCTACTTTAGTTTCTATAGCAGCTAAAGAAACACTTAGGGTGCCCCAAATATTATTGAAGACTGCTTCAAAAGGATTTTCTTCAACTAAAGGGACGTGTTTATAAGCAGCAGCATGATAGACAGTCTGTACTTTAAAAGTTTTACAAACTGATTCCATTCGCTCCTGGTTAGTGACATTGGCAAGTATTGAGTATATTTCTGTCTGACAATCAAATGAGTCAAGCTCACTTTGAATTGCGTAGAGGGAGTATTCATTAGAATCTAAAAGTATTAATTTTCTTGCCCCTGATTGCTGAGATTGTCTTGCTATTTCAGAGCCTATAGAGCCTCCTGCACCTGTTACCAAGACAACTTTATTCTCAATATTATTATTAATAAGATCTTGATGAGCTCCAACTTCTAATCTTCCTAGAAGATCTCCAATATTAACTTCTTTTAGTTCTGATACAAGAATTTTGCCTTGGGCTAATTCTGCTACGCCAGGAAGAATTCTTACCTTAACTGAATAGTTTTCTATTTCTTGAAGAAGCTCTCTGAGAGCAGTTTTTGAAGTAGAGGGCATAGCAATAAGCACTTCATCCACCCCACCTCTTGAACAAAGTTTTTCTAGCCTCTTAGGATGTAGAACTTTCACACCCCCAAAATAAGTTCCCTGTAAAGCAGGATTTCTATCAATAAATGCTATAGGTTGCATTTCTTTACTAACTCTTAAGGCACTCGCTAATTGTATTCCTGCAGACCCAGCTCCATAAATAATTACTCTTTTTTCAGAAAGCCTATCTGATAAATAAAAATGAGCCATCAACCTAGAAGCAATTATTAAAAAAGAAAAAGTTACTAAGCCAACCAACCAGCCTTCTATGCCGACAAGAGATTCCAAAGTTCTTGGAAAAGTAAAATAATTAAATATAGATATATATAAAAGTTTAATAACAAAGTTAACTATCAAAACAAATATGATCGCTTTTCCTATAATTAAAATAACAGAAAAATCTATGTATCTAACTACGGAGCTATACACACCTAGGTACCAAAATGTAACTAAACAAAAGACAGGTATCCAAATCAAACTTATAGATTCCTCTAGATTTACCAATCTAAAATCTATGTTGCTAATTATTAAAGCGAATATACTTGCGAGACATATACAGAAAAAGTCATTCAGCAAGACTATTAGCTTTTTATTAAACCTAGAGGTTGAGAGTAATTTTTTTTTAAGATTCATTAATATCTGGTGCCCGGGGACGGACTCGAACCGTCACGAAGTTTCCTTCGAGGGATTTTAAGTCCCTTGTGTCTACCAATTCCACCACCCGGGCTGAAGTTTGATATTATAAGGCATCTGTTCATGGTAGAGATTATAAATCTACAATTTTGTTATTTACATGCTCTGCTAAAGCCAGAGAAGCTGTTAGCCCTGGAGAGACATATCCTAAGACGCTTATTAGAATATTTTCATCAAAAACTTTTGTATCTATTACGAAGTCTTCAGAACCTTGAACCATTGCCCTTATTCCAGAATATCCTTGAAATAATTCTTCTTTTTTTATGGAGGGCCAATAAGAAGCTATAGAGTGATAAAAATTTTCTCTTTCACTATCTGAAAAGTCATATTTTACTTCATTGACTTCGTAAGCACTTGGACCAAACCTTATTCCTTTACCTAGGTCTAAAGTTGCATGAGTTCCAAGACTATCTTTTTTTGGAACTGGATAAATTAAATGATCTAAAATCTCTTTTCCATTATAAGAATAATATTCCCCTTTAACCAATCTCCTTTGAAACTTTTCTTCTTCATACAAAGAATTTGCAATAGCTATAGAATTTATTCCAGCACAATTTATTAACATCTTAGTTTCAATCACAAAGTTATCATTTATATTTTTATCATCTACAATTATTTGGAACCCTTTGGAGCTTTTTTCTACTCTTACCCCTTCATTCTCTAATAACACTGTTCCTCCTTGAGTTTCAAAGTCACTCCTAAGACTTTTCATAAATGAATGAGAATCAAATATTCCTGTTGAGGGAGAGAAAAGACAATCGTTGTATCTTAAAAAAGAATAATTCTCTAATTGATTGTTTGCGAAACTCAGATCGTTAATTCCACATTTTTCAGCATTAGCCTTAATATCATGTAATTTTTGAGACTCTTGATCTGAAGTAGACAAAATAAATTTTCCACATTTCCTGTAGCTGATATTATTATTATCTAGGTACTCATAAAGCAATTTTTTACCTTGGACACACAGGGTGGCTTTTAAAGAATCTGGTTTATAATAAATCCCAGCATGGATTACTTCTGAATTTCTACTAGAAGTCTCCTGCCCTAGTGAATAATTGCTCTCTATTAAGAAAACTTCACGATTATTAGAAGAGATTTCTTTTGCAATGGCAAGACCTGCCACTCCTCCCCCTATAATTAAACAATCAACTTTAAATTTTTCCATATTTTTTAGTGGAGGCTGAGGTCGGAATCGAACCGGCGTAGACGGATTTGCAATCCGCTGCATAACCACTTTGCTACTCAGCCATTAAGTGTATTCTATTCTGAATCATGGAATAGATTAAATTTATTTTTATTCTTTTATAAAGATTATTTTATAAAACTACTCCATTTTTGAAAATAAAAATATAGAGATAAAAGGGAAATAAATGAAGACATCCAAAGAAATAATATAGAAAAAGAATAGAAATAAGAACCAAAAATTGGAGAAATAATTATTAACGAAGTGGCTATGAGCTGGATAGTTGTCTTACTTTTTCCCATGAAAGAAACTTCCAATCTACTTTCTATTTTCAGTTCTGCAATAAACTGTCTTAGGCTAAAAATAATAAATTCTCTAAATACTATAATCATAGCGGGTATGACGAATGCAGAAGACGTATTAAACTTTATAAGCCACATTAGAGTTAAACAAACTAGAAGTTTATCGGCTAGAAGATCCATCAAAGATCCCAGGTCTGTTTCTGTATCAGTTTTTCTTGCAATGTAACCATCAAGATAATCTGTTAAAGCAGCAAGGATAAATAATATTAATCCCGCCATAGATGCCTGAGAGGTCTGTAGATTAATAAAGTACATTATAGGTACTATTGACAGAACCCTAAGAAGAGTTATTTTTGTAGCTAGTGTCATAAGTTAATGCAGGTGATTATAAATTAAAGCAGCTAACTTAGGTCCTATTCCTGAGACATTTGACAGATCTAGTGAACTTGCTCTTTTTATTTGCTCTAAACTTCCAAAATATCTTAATAATAATTTTTTTTTGTTTGGACCTAATCCTTTTATATCATCAAGAGTCGATCTTATAGAAAATTTTAATATTTTATTTTTTTGATTTGAGATCGAAAACCTATGAGTTTCATCTCTTACTTCTTGTATAAATAAATGAGAAATTGATCCTTTTACTATTCTTATTACTCTGCCATCCAGAGTATGAATCGAATCCATCTGAGATTTTCGCCTAGCACCTTTTGATATTGAAACTAGTTCTATATCTTTTATACCCATATCCTTTATAACAGAATTAACGGCATTTAAATGGACCTTCCCTCCGTCAATTAATATTAAACTAGGCTTTTCTAAATCAAGACTATTATTATTAAAACGCCTGCTTATTACTTCCTTCATAGAAGCTATGTCATTTCCTGAATTTTCTTTACTAATATTAAATAACCTATACTTCTCTTTTAATTTTCCTCTATTTGAATAGACCACACACCCACCTACAGCTCCTGCCCCCGAGTGATGGCTAATGTCATATGACTCTATTAGAAACAAATTTCTTTTTAATCCTAGCTGTTCTTTTACTGAAGCAAAGACATGTGAAATATCTTTTGAATCTTTTGAGGTTTTATTTGCTGAACTGATGCTATTAGATTTTGTTATCTCCAAAAGTCCTTTATCTTTTTTTCCTGGTTTTGTTATTATTTTGATTTGTTTTTTATGATGGCCAGATAACGCCGCTTCAAGCTTTGACTTTTCAGAAATATTTTCATCTAAAACAAGAAATTTTGGGCAATAATTATCAGAAAGATAATATGATTTGATAAATGCTGATAGAACAGAATCTTCTAATCCTTGTATTTTTTGAAAATAGTTCTCATGTCCAGTTATCCAACCATTTTTGACATGCGTGATACCTACCCTAACTTTTCCCTCAATTGTATGAAGGAATAATGCATCCCTATCCTTTATAAAACCAGCAATACTCTGGCTTCGTTGTATTTCTCTGAGTGCAGAAATCTTATCTCTATAAATAGCTGCCTTCTCATAAGATTGGGTATTAGAATAACTATCCATGGATTTATATAAGTCTACAATTAAGTCTTCAGATTTTCCTTCTAGGAGCATAGAAGCAGCCTTCACATCCTCTCTATAATCTTTCTTGCTAATCAAGCCGACGCATGGAGCTGAGCACCTTTCTATTTGATGCTGCAAACAAGGCCTCGTTCTATTCTTAAAAAAACTGTCAGAGCAGTTTCGTAATTTAAAAGTTTTTTGAATTAAACTTAGAGCATCTCTAACGGCATAAGAGTTTGGATAGGGACCAAAATAACTTTCTTTTTTATCTTTTTTTCCTAAATATGATTTGGCAGAAGGATGGTCGTTAGTGACTTCAATCCTGATCCAAGGATAACCTTTATCATCTTTGAACTGAACATTGTATTTAGGTCTGTGTTCTTTTATTAAAAACTGCTCCAACAAAAGAGCTTCTAATTCAGTTGAAGTTATGGTCAGTTCTAAAAATTTAGCATCTTTAATCAAATTTAATATTTTTTGATTCTGTCCAGATTCTCTAAAATAAGTCCTTACTCTATTCCTCAAATTCTTAGCTTTACCAATATAAAGAGGATTCATCTGAGTTCCTAAAAACTTATATACTCCAGGTTTTGTAGATAATTCTCTTAAGAGAATTGATAGCTCTTCTTTCGAGTCTGGTAAATTTTGCATGACTTTCAGTGCTTCTTAACTCTTCCATACTTATCGGCTAATCTTATTATATCGTCCTCACCAAAATAGCTACCGGTTTGAATTTCAATTACCTCTAAGTTTTCAGAAAAACTATTTTCTAATCTATGTAATTGATTCTTTTCTATAGTGATAGAATCTCCCACCTGCAAATTTAATCTCTCATTGCCTCTTATAACTTTAGCTTTTCCTTTAATAATGTGCCAAGTCTCAATTCGATGTTCATGTCTCTGCAAAGATAATTTTTCACCTGATGAAACTGAAAGTAATTTAACTTTAGAAGATTCTGTTTCCATGAGATTTTCAAAAAAACCCCAAGGTTTCTCAACTCTTTCATGTAAACCCTGAGAATAAAGTGTAATTTTAATATTTGGATCTCTCTGAGCTTCTCCCAAAGAAACCCATGATCCAAGATCAGACCAACCCGCTTCCAGTGAAGTCATTGAAATATTATCTATTTTTTCTACAAATAACCTGTCGAACGAAATACTTTCTAGCATTTCATATTGACCAGGATCAGGTCTAAAGTACTTGGAATCATCGGATGGGAGCTTAACCAAATTTGCTATTAAATCTGTTAAGTTTCCATTAAGAACTTTCATTTCATTTAGCAACCAGGAGCCATTAAAAGCAAACATACCTCCGTTCCAGTAAACGTTAGGCTGAGAGATAAGTTCTTTAGATTTTTTTAAGTTTGGCTTCTCAACAAAGCTTAATACCTTTTTGATTTTCTTGGAGCTGCTTTCAGAAGAAATATACCCATATTCGGTCGATGGTCTATCTGGCTTTATTCCCATTAGCAACAATCCACCCAGCTTAAGTTTATCTTTAGAAAGAAAACAGGCTTCATAAAAATTTTTATTCATTGCAATGTAGTGATCCGAAGGTGCTACAAAAAAATCTTCATCTGAATTTTCTTTTAATGCTAATTGGACTGCTAGAGCTATAGCTGGAGCAGTATTTTTGGGTTCTGGTTCAAGAATAATTTTCTTAACATTAACCCCTGTGCGAGATATGGAAGTATTAACTAATCCTAAATACTTCTCAGATGTAACTATAATAGGTTTTTTAAACAAAGAGCTGTTGTTAAATCTTTGTAATGAGAGATCAAATAAAGAAAAATTTTTAAATAAAGGTATAAATTGTTTTGGTCTTTCTTCGGTTGACAACGGCCATAGCCTTTTCCCAGATCCTCCAGCCAAAAGAACAGGTCTTAACTTATTACTCATAAAATAAATTATAAATTATTAAAAAACCCTTAGGAGAGAATATTTTTATCAAAATTTTTCAATAAGTGTTCTCTTTCTTTAGCCATTATCGAAAGCTTCTTTCCTAACTTAACTCCCCACTGATCAAATGGATCCACACCATATATCTGACTTTCTACAAATACCTTATGTTCATAAGAAGCGATTAAAAACCCTAAACTTCTGGGACTAATTTCATTCATCCTTAGAAGAGAAATTGGATTATTTCCTGTAATAGACTTAAATTTTAAATCTTTATTTTCTTCTCCAATACTTAAGGCTTCTATTTGTGCCAATAAGGATATATAAGAGTCCGATTGCATCTCCTTTTTATTTTTTATGCCTATAAAGTCACAAGATGAATAGTACGAGCCTTGGAGTATCCATTGAAAAACTGAATGTTGTAAGTCTGGTCCATAGCCGCCCCAAGTTAATGGACTAGTGTAAAAATAACTTTTTTGATTTTTTGAGTTAAAAGTCTTTCCATTACTTTCCATACCCAATTGAGTAAGATATTTAACTAATGATCTTATTTTATAATCGTAGGTGAATATTCCTAAGTTATTTATGCCCAATCCATTCATATTCCAACAACTCATAAGGGCCATGAGAACTGGAATATTCTTTTTCCAGGAACTATTAATAAAGTGATGATCTGCCTCTAAGGCTCCTAGCTTAAATTCCTTAAAACCCTTCCAGCCTATATCTATTATTGCTGGCAAACTTATAGAAGACCAAACTGAAAACCGTCCGCCCAATGATTCTAATAACTTGAATTGGTTAGATTTAATAATGCCAAAATCTTCCATAGCTTTTATATTAGAGCTTATGCCTATAACTCGATTAAGGTAGTTTCTTGGATCTATTTTTTTTATCCAGTCAACAGCTTTGCCAGCATTTATCATGACTTCTTTTGTAGAGAAAGATTTAGAAGAAATTACTAAGAGCACAGAAGACGGATCAATGCTAGAGATTAGAAGATCCAATTCCTGTGTATCAAGACTTGAACAGTAATGAACTTTTCTTTTGGAGGATTGATCTTTAAAAATCTCTGAAAGAAGTTCAGGTCCCAGTCTTGACCCACCGATGCCAATACTAATAATATCTTTAATATTTTCTACAGGTCTTTCCGCTAAATTAGAAATAAAAGATCTCAAATCTTTTTCTTGTTGGACTATCTCATTAATTTTATTTTTATCACTTCCTCCATCACTTCTATACAGTAAGTGAGAAACATTTCTTTTTTCAGTTGGATTTAAGAAATTTCCTTTAGAAATAGAATTTATAGAGTCTTTTAAATTAATCTTATCAGGAATTAATAATAACTCCTCCAGACCCTCCTCAGTAATTCTCTGTTTTGAGTAATCATAAGAAATAATATCCTCATTAACTTGAAATGATTTTAGCCTAGTCTGACTTAGAAGATCTTTTACATGAACATCTGAATGTTCTTTGGCTAGATTCTTTATTGATTTAAAGATTTCAGATCTTAGCTTATCTTTCATTTCAATAAATTAGTTATTCTTTTTTAGAGGATTTACGCTTCTTTATCTTCATACAAATTTCTAGAAATAAAGTAATGACAGATCCTAAGATCAAGAAGTACAACAAAGCCATACCTAAACTTATTGGGATTTCTAAAAATAAAAAATCTACCAAAACTATTTCTGGATTCAAAGAAAGAAGTATATAAGCAAAAAATAAAACTATAGAAAAACTTAAGACTATTAAAAACAAAAAAGACTCCTTACCTAAGTTTTTTCTAAGTAACCACTCATTAAGAGTTTATCTTCAATATATTGCAACAGAGCATGGCCGGCGGTTATATGAGATTCCTGTATGCGAGCTGTCACATCTGAAGGAACTATAAAAGCTGAATCACAAAACTTTAGAGCATCCCCACCTCCATTTCCTAAGAAGCCCAAACAATGGATATTTTTTTCTTTTGCGGCTTTAAGCACTTCTATTATATTAACCGAGTTTCCAGAGGTTGTGATAGCAAGCAGAACATCTCCAGGATTTCCTAAGGCAGTTAAGACTCGTTGAAAAATAAAATCTGAGCCATAATCATTGATGCATGCGGTAAGTGTGGATGAATCCTGGACTAAAGAGATAGCTGGTATTCCTTGTCTATTAACTTCGGAGGTTAGCCTAATTAGAAATTCAGCTGCTAAGTGCTGAGCATCTGCTGCTGATCCACCATTTCCGCAAATCATTAGCTTTCCTCCATTTTCAATAGAACTGGCTATCCCGTCTCCGGAAAACTTCAACACATCAAAAAGATCTTTGTCTACTATAGATTGCTTAACTAATATCGAATCTTCGAAAGTTTTTTTTATTTTAGATGATATATCTGACATAGCTTTTCCTCAAAAGGATATCATAAGGTTGTTTTTTTATTTAAACCTTTAAAGAATTTTTTAAATACTTAGCAGCTCTAAAATAAGGATGAAATTTAGGTTCAACTTCTATTGCGGTACCAGTTTTAGGATTTCTAGCTAATCTTTTTTTTCTTTCCCTAGAGGAAAAGGTTCCAAAACCTCTGATCTCTATCCTATTGCCTTTGGCTAAGTTTTCTGAGGAAAAGGATAGGACTTCATTTACACATTGCTCAACATCATTCCTTGTTAAGTATTTCTGCTTATTAAAAACTAATTCGACTAAATCAGATTTATTCATTTAATCCTGAGACTCTTCTATCTCTGCTTTTATAAGATCACCTATATTAGACTTAGTAGCCTTTTCTATTTCTTTATTTCTTTGAGCATTATCCTCAAGAGCACTCCTTTCTTCCTGTTTTTCTAATGCTCTTAAAGATAGAATTACGCTACGGTCTTTTCTGTTAATGTTAGCTATTACTACTTCAATCTCTAGACCAGATTCTAATTTTGTATCACTTAGAGAATTCAAAAAGTCTTTTTGAGGCAAATAACCTTGAACTCCTTCTGAAAGAATGAGGTTAATTTTCTCATCGTCAAAATCTACAACCTTTGCAGTAACTCTTGAGCCTTTCTTATTAGAGTCAGCGTAGTCACTAAAGGCATCAGAGACAAGCTGCTTAATACCAAGTGAGATTCTCTCTCTATCTGCTTCCACTGAAAGCACTAAAGTTTCTATTACATCACCTTTAGTTAACGACCTTATCGATGAATCATCTTCATCCCAAGAAATGTCTGATAAATGTACAAGTCCATCAATTCCTCCATCAAGCTCTATAAAGACACCAAAATCAGTAATAGATTTTATAGAACCCGACACTTTGTCGCCCTCTTTATGGTTGTGAGAAAAAGCTTGCCACGGATTTTCTGAAAGTTGTTTGAGACCAAGAGATATACGACGTTTTGTTTCATCTACTTCTAGAATCATTACTTCAACTTTATCTTTAAGCTGAACTACTTTAGAAGGGTGAATATTCTTATTTGTCCAATCTATCTCTGAAACATGGACAAGACCTTCAACGCCAGTTTCTATTTCAGCAAAGAAACCGTAGTCCGTTAGATTTGTAACTGATCCCATGACTGATGTATTAAGTTGGAACTTCTCTTCTATCCCGACCCAAGGATCTTCTATTAATTGTTTCAACCCAAGTGATACTTTTTTAGCCTCTCTGTCATACTTTATTATTTTGACATTTAGTTCTTCTCCAATTCCAAGAGCTTCCGAAGGGTGATTGATTCTACTCCATGAGATGTCAGTAATGTGAAGAAGCCCATCGATTCCACCAAGATCAACAAAAGCTCCATAATCCGTTAGGTTTTTCACTATTCCCTTGAGTACCTGTCCTTCCTCTAACCCAGATAGAAGTTTTTCTCTTTCTTCTGAATTTACTTCCTGAAGCACAGCCTTCCTTGATAGAACAACATTATTTTTATCCTTATCAATTTTAATAACCTTAAATTCTTCGTAATTTCCTACTAAGTGCTCTAAATCTTTAGTAGGAGAAACTTCTGCCAAAGATCCTGGTAAGAAAGCTTTAATACCTTGAACATCTACAGTCATCCCGCCTTTTACCGATCCAGTAATTAGCCCTTTTAGAATAGTATCACCTTCTACACAATCTTCTATTCTCTTCCAAACCTCTTGCTTTATTGCTTTTTCTCTGGAAACTCTAGTATTACCATGACCATCTTCAATGGCTTCTAGAGTAAGTTGAACTTCATCTCCTATATCTATTCCCAATTCTCCTGACTCATTTAGGAACTCTGATCTTTGAACAGCTGCTTCAGATTTTAGGCCAACATGCACTACAACATGGTTTTCTAGAATATCTATAACAATACCAGTAACGAGACTGCCTTGTTTCATGATTACTGTACTTAAATTTTCGTCTAATAACTGTTCAAAACTTGCTGACATATTTTTTATCTCTTAAAGAAATTAAAAGGCTGACTTTTAATTTCTTGTATTACTCCTATAGGATCTAAATTACTTGTATCTATTATTAATGAGTCTTCTGCAGGTTTCAAAGGAGAGTGCTTTC
>ENA-OSJC01002606-OSJC01002606.1-marine-metagenome-genome-assembly--contig:-NODE-2606-length-13438-cov-4.520545_pt1 | contig 13438 bp, 14 predicted proteins | sample MGYA00237885_ERZ534234 | MGnify/ENA primary metagenome ERZ534234 (study PRJEB26413, sample SAMN06343907) | marine metagenome | isolation source: coastal waters | place: Atlantic Ocean: West Antarctic... | reverse complement strand
TACAGATGGTTAGGTGGAATGTTAACTAACTGGGGAACAATTTCTGGATCAATTAAAAAGATGAAAAAATATGAAGCAGACCTTGTAGCTGAAAATAGAGGTTTCACAAAAAAAGAACTTTTAAAAATGAGTGTCAAAAAAGATAAATTAGAAAGATCACTTGGTGGAATAGCAGAAATGAAAAAAATTCCTGATTTAGTATTTATTATTGATACAAATTATGAGTCTTTAGCCATAGCTGAATCATCGAAGTTGGGTATACCAATTTGTGCTATATTAGACAGTAACTCAAATCCAGATGGAATTGATTTTCCTATACCTGGAAACGATGATGCTAGAAGAGCGATTGACCTCTATTGCAATTTAGTAAAAGAAACTATCGAAAATGCTAAAAAAGCAGCGCCATCTAAAACTGAAGAAAAACCCGAAGTTGAAGATGCTAAGATAAAGGAAACATCGACTAAAACTATCCAAGAACTTGATAGAGAAAAATTAGATGCTAAATTTTTAAAAAAAGAAAAAGAAAAGTTGAATTAAAATGAGTGATATTGATAAAGTAAAACAACTCAGAGAAGCAACAGGTGCTGGCTTTAAAGATTGTAATTTGGCAGTTAAAGAATCTGGTGGTGATTTAGATAAAGCAATAGAGATACTAAGAATAAAAGGAATTTCTAAAGCTTCTAAAAAAATGTCCAGAGATGCAAGGGAAGGTGTAATTGCAACATCTGGAGATGAAAAGAAGATTTCTGTTCTAGAACTCAATTGTGAGACTGATTTTGTTGCAAAAAATGATGATTTTGTTTTATTTGCAAAAGAACTAAGTGACTTAAATAACCAAAATGATTCTGATTTAAATAAATTAAACAAATCCAGTATGTCGAATGGCAAATCTGTTGAGGATAATCTTGTTTCATTAATTGCAAAAATGGGTGAAAAAATTACAGTTGGTAATGCAAAAACATTTAATCAGTCAGGAACTATAAACTTTAGATATTTGCACACTGTAGTTAAAGATAATTTATCTAAACTGTCAGTTATAACATCTCTTGAAACCTCTGATAATAGTGATGCCGTTAAGGTATTTGGTAAACAACTTTCAATGCATATAGCTGCATCTAATCCACTAGCTATAAGTTCAGATTTAATTGACAAAGATATCCTTAAAAAAGAAGAGGATCTTGTTACAGAAGAATTAAAAAACTCAGGTAAACCAGATGAGATAGTACAAAAAATTAGTCTAGGTAAAATGAATAAATTTAAAGTTGATAATGCTTTGTTAACTCAAGCCTGGGTTATGGAGCCAAAAAAGAAAGTGCAAGACATTATAAAAGACCTTAATATATCCGATCTAAAGATTAATGATTTTTATAGAATCAAAATAGGTGAATAAATGTTTAATGACAAAACATACAGTCAGAAGATGGATAAGACTATTGAGGTTTTTTCAAAAGAATTAACATCTTTAAGAACAGGTAGAGCAAACTCAGCTATGCTTGATTTGATTAAAGTTGATGTTTATGGACAAGCGATGCCATTAAATCAAGTTTCTAGCATAACAACTCCTGACGCAAGAACAATCAATATACAGGTCTGGGATATCAATAATGTTCCATTAGTAGATTCAGCTATTAAAAAATCTGAGCTTGGGTTAAATCCACAATTAGATGGTCAATTAATCAGATTACCGGTACCAGATTTAAATGAAGAAAGAAGAGTAGAGATTAAAAAATTAATTAAATCTATGGGTGAAAAATGCAAAATTTCAATAAGAAATATCAGACGAGAAGCCAATGATGAATTAAAAAATTTAGTTAAAGATAAAGAAATTAGTGAAGATGATGAAAAAAAAAATGCAAAGGTAGTGCAAACTTTTACTGATTTACATATTAAAACTATAGATGCAAAAGTAGAAAATAAAGAAAAAGAAATAATGACAATATGAACCCAATTAAGCATGTTGCCATCATTATGGATGGAAATGGGAGGTGGGGCGTAAAACATAAAAACTCAAGAAACTCTGGTCATAGAGAAGGACTTAAAACAGTTGAGATCGTAATAAAAGAAAGCCTTAAATCTAACATCAAATATTTAACCTTATATACATTCTCTACTGAGAACTGGAAGAGACCAAAAAAAGAAGTTGATTTCTTATTCAAATTGCTTGAAAATTTTTTGGTAAAAAAAGTAGATAATCTAATTAAAAATAATATTAAACTAAAATTTATTGGAAACACTAAGCGGTTATCTTTAAAATTAAGAAATTTATTAAAAATTTCTGAATTAAAAACAATCCAAAGTAAAAAATTACAAATTAATATAGCTTTAAACTATGGGTCTAAAAGTGAAATTATAAATGCTATGAGATTAACAGCAAAATATGAACAAAATCTCACTGAAAAAAATATTGAAAAAAACTTATATACCGCAAAAATACCGAATCCAGACTTATTAATTAGAACAGGTAATACAAAAAGACTCAGTAATTTTTTATTATGGCAATTAGCATATACTGAAATCTTTTTTGAAAAAAAACTTTGGCCAGATTTTAATAAAAATGATTTTAAAAAAATTCTTAATAAATTTAAGTTATTAAAAAGAAACTTTGGATCTATATAATGTCCTCAGAATTTACAAAAAGAGTTATCACTTCATTTTTTCTTTTTACACTTCTGGTTCTTATGCATTTTTATACATATATTTTAATTATTTCTTTAATAATAATAGCAATAATCTCATGGATAGAATTTTATGCTTTAATTTCAAAAATCTTATACAAAGAAAGCCTTAAAAATAAAATAATAAGATTTATTTTTAAGATATTTTCATTAATATATTTGTCAGGAATTATTTTTTTGGTTTTATTTACAAAGTTAAAAAATCAAAATTTAGAAATTTTTATTATTTATCCACTCTTAATATCTATTTCCACTGATATAGGGGGCATTTTTTTTGGTAAAGTATTTAAAGGTAAAAAATTAACTAACTTAAGTCCCAATAAAACTATCTCAGGTTCTGTCGGTTCTTTTTTATTCTCATTGTTACTGATACCCTTTTTTGATGAAAAAATGCTAAATCTTAGTTTTATAAAGTTAGTTATTTTTACTCTATTAATTTCTTTAACTTCTCAAATAGGTGACATATTGATCTCAGCCATGAAACGTAAAGCTAAGGTTAAAGATACAAGTGATTTATTGCCTGGGCATGGTGGTTTTTTAGATAGAATTGATGGAATGTTATTGGCCTTACCTTTTGGTTTTATGTTACTTAAATTTTTATAAAATGAAAAAAAAAATTGCAATTTTAGGATCAACTGGATCAATTGGTAAAACACTTATTAGAATTTTAAAAAAAGATAAAAATAATAATGAAGTTGTTCTTCTTACAGTCAATAAAAATTATAAAGAATTAATAAAACAGGTTAAATTTTTTAAAGTAAAAAATATTATTATAAGTGATAAAAAAAGTTTTTTGATTACAAAAAAAAAATTAAAAAATTATAAGATCAATATATATAATGATTATAAAAGTTTAGATAAAATTTTTAATAAAAAAATTGACTATCTAATGTCATCAATTACTGGTGTGAATGGTTTGGAGCCCACTTTAAAATGTATAAAATTTACAAGATTAATTGCTATAGCAAATAAAGAATCCATTATTTGTGGGTGGAACCTGATTTCCCAACAATTAAAAAAATTTCAAACAAAATTTATACCTATTGACTCAGAACATTTTTCAATATGGTCGCTTCTTCATAATTCTGAAGTTTCAAATTTAGAAAAAATTTTTATTACTGCATCCGGCGGACCATTTAACAGTCTACCTTTTGATAAATTTAAAAATATAAAAAAAAAAGATGCACTTAAGCATCCCAATTGGAAAATGGGTAGTAAAATCACAATCGATTCTGCGACCTTAATGAATAAAGTTTTTGAAGTAATTGAAGCAAAAAAAATATTTGAAATTAATTATAGTGATATAGTTATTCTGGTTCATCCAAAATCTTATATCCATGCAATAGTTAAATTTAATAATGGATTAACAAAAATTCTAGTCCATGATACAAATATGAAAATTCCTATATTCAATTCATTGCACAATGAGGGCAATAAAAGTATAATTACAAATAAATTGAATATTAATATTTTAAATAACCTGAAACTTGCACATGTAGACTTAAAAAAATTTCCTGTAATCAATATTCTCAAGAATTTACCGACAAAAAACTCATTATTTGAAACAATTATTGTCAGTGTCAACGATTCTCTTGTAAAATTATTTCTAAATGAAAAAATTTCGTTTTTAGAACTATCAAAATATATAATTAAGTTTATTAATCTTAATGAATTTAAGAAGTTCAAGCTTTATAAACCAAAAAATATTAATGAAATAACAAAATTATATGATTATGTCAGTTCAAAAGTTATTTCTTATGTATATAATAAATCATGATTAAATTTATATTAAAAATTTTTGTTATATTATTTTTTTTCAATGTGGTTACTTTTGCTGAAATCGTTAATAATATCAAAATCAGTGGCAATGAGCGTATATCAAATGAAACTATTATTTTATTCTCAGACATTCCTGAAAATAAGATAATAGATGAATTAACTCTTAATAGAATTTTAAAAGATTTATATAAAACTGGTTTTTTTAAAGATGTTGAGCTCGTTTTAAAAGACAATATACTTTCAATTTTTGTTGATGAGAATCCAATAATACAAACAGTTTTTATAGAAGGAGTTAAAGCTAAAAAAATTAAAAATCCCATAAAAGAAAATCTACTTTTAAAAGATAGATCATCTTTTAATCTAAATTCTGTAACAAAGGATGAGGAGTTTATCTTAAGCTACTTAAAATCCATTGGTTATTATTTTTCAAATATTAAAACTACAGTTGAAACTTTAAACAATAATAAAGTAAACTTAAAATATCTCATTGAATTAGGTGATAAGTCAAAAATTAAAAGAATTTCATTTATTGGTAATAAGATTTATAAAGATAATAAGCTAAGAAACATAATAATCAGTGAAGAGTATAAACCCTGGAAATTTATCTCCTCAAAAAAATATCTTAATGAAGATCAAATTGATTTTGACAAACGTTTATTGCTGAATTTTTATAAAAATAAAGGTTATTATAATGCAGTAATTGAATCCTCTTTTGCAAAATATATCCAAGACAATAATTTTGAACTAATTTATAATATAAACTCCGGAAAAAAATTTTTTTTTAAAGATATAAAATTAACTTTACCTGAAGATTTCGATAAAAAAAATTTTAATAGTCTAGAAAATTTATTTTTAAAAATAAATGAAAAACCATACTCAATAAATACAATTACTAAAATTCTTAAAGAAATTGACAAAATAACCTTAAAAAAGCAATATGAGTTTATAACTTCTACTGTTAAGGAAAAAATTATTGATAACACAATTAGCCTCAACTTTTTTATTGAAGAAACAGATAAATATTATGTAGAAAGAATTAATATTCTTGGTAACGATATTACGAGAGAAGAGGTAATAAGAGACAATTTTATAATAGATGAAGGCGATGCTTTTAATGAATTGCTTCATGCTCGCTCAATAAACAATCTTAAGAGTTTAAATTTCTTTGAAAGTGTGGAAACGGAAGTAATCGATGGTTCTGATGATGCTCTTAAAATAATCAATATATCTTTAAAAGAAAAACCCACTGGTGAAATTACTGCTGGAGCTGGTATTGGTACTAATGGTGCAACTTTAGGATTTAAAGTTTCTGAAAATAACTTTTTAGGAAAAGGTATTAAGTTTACAAATAGTCTTGAACTTAGTACTGAATCAATAAAGGGCCTGCTATCTGTAGAAAACCCTAATTACAAAGGTTCAGACAAATCAATATACGCTACTTTGGAAAGTTCAGAAACAGACAGACTTACTAACTTTGGTTACAAATCGACAAAAACTGGATTTTCAATCGGCTCTGGTTCAGAATATTATGAAGATTTATTTTTAAAGACAGGTATATCCTCATATTATGAAAGTCTAAAGACCACTACAACAGCTTCAGCAAATATGAAGAAACAAAAAGGTTCATATTTCGATACTTATTTTAATTACACATTAGATTTAGATAAACGTAATCAAAAATTTAAAACATCGGAAGGGTACAGAAGTAGTTTTACACAAAAAGTTCCTATCGTAAGTAAAAATAATACTTTAATAAATTATTATGATTTCAAAATTTATAGGGACTGGTTGAATCAGAACTTATTTACATTTGGCTTTTATGCTAGTGCTTCAAACTCTTTAACTGGAAAAAATGTTAAATTATCAGAGAGACTGTTTATACCCAATAATAAACTTAGAGGTTTTGAAAATGGTAAAGTTGGTCCACGAGATGGAAAGGATTATGTTGGTGGTAATTATGTGATGAGCTTGAATTTATCCACTTCACTACCTCAAGTATTGCCTAATTCACAAACAACTGATTTTTCGTTATTTTATGATGCTGCAAATGTATGGGGTGTAGATTATAGTTCATCATTAAATGATTCTAGTAAAATTAGATCATCTATAGGAATATCTGTAAATTGGTTCACACCAATAGGTCCTTTAAATTTTACTTTGTCTGAGGCGTTAACCCAAGATACTAATGATGTAACAGAAACTTTCAGGTTTAATTTAGGAACAACTTTTTAATGAAAATTTTGGCAAAACTATTTTTAGTTTTATTTATTATCTTTAAATTTTCATTAGTGAATGCAGAAGTTAATATTGTTTTTTTAGACATGAATAAAGTTTTAACTAATTCAAAAATTGGTAAGGTGACGATAGAAAAATTTAAAAAAATTAATAATGAAAATATTGCTAAATTTAAAAAAATTGAGGAAAAATTAAGAAAAGAAGAATCTGAAATTATTTCACAAAAAAATATACTTTCTGTTGAAATATATGATGAAAAAATTAAAAAATTTAAAAAAAAAGTTAATGAATATAATTTAGAAAGAAATAGCATTTCAACTAATTTTAAAAAAGATAAAAGTGAAAAGGTTAGTAAACTAATTAACCTTATCAATCCAATATTAGTCTCATATTCAAATGAAAAATCTTATTCATTAATTTTAAAAAAAGAGTCTATAATAATTGGAAAAAATGATTTAGATATCACTAATGATTTAATTGATTTAGTGAATAAAAAAATTAAAAACTTTTAAAAATATTAAATATGAACTCATTAAATAAAGAACAAATAATTAACTTATTACCTCACAGGGAACCAATGCTTTTAATTAGTGCTTTGAATAATATCAAAAAACTTTTTTCTGCTACCGCTATTGTGGAGGTTAGGAAAGATAGTTTTTTTGTACAAGGCCATTTTCCAGGCCAACCGGTTATGCCTGGTGTTTTGATAATTGAGGCTTTTGGACAAGCTGCAGCAGCTTTAACTGCGCATGGTCTTGATAAAACAACTTATGAGAATAAACTTGTATTTTTGATGGGTATTGAGAAAGCTAGATTTAGGAATCCAGTAATACCAGATTGTAATTTAGAGTTAAAAATTGAAGCAATTAGAACACATGGTAGAGTTTGGAAATATAAGGGTGAAGCATTTGTTGAAAACGTAAAGATGGCTGATGCAAAGTGGTCTGCCACGATTGTTGATAAGAAATAATTAGCAACAAATATTGATAATCAATTTTTAATATTTTTGTTAAAACATTTATAAATGATTAATCCTTTTTTTAAAAATTGTGGTCCTTTTAGTTTAGCTGACCTTTTGGTTTCTGAAAGTACCAATTCAAAAATATCAAGAGATGTTGTTTCAGATACTTTTTTGATTAATGATATTAAAAATTTAACAGATGCAAAATCCCAAGATATTACTTTTTTTAATTCATTAAAATATAAAGATTTAGCAACCAATACAAAAGCTTATGCATGTATAACTAAAAAAGAATTTTCTCATTTATTACCAAATAAATGTAAAAAAATAATTTTTGATAATGTTTTTTATCTAACAGCTAATATTACAGCAAAATTTTACCCTAATTCTATTACAGATAACAACAATTATGACCTAAAGAATATTGATGATAAATTTAAAGATATTCATTATGGAAGGAATACTTTAGTAGGAAATGATGTTTCAATTGGACAAAATACTAAAATTGGACACAACACCATTATTGGAAACAATGTTAAAATTGGAAAAAATTGTTTCATTGGTTCCAATGTTATTATCAGAAATACTATTATTGAAGACAATGTTCATGTATTAGACGGTGCTATTGTTGGTAAAAAAGGTTTTGGTTTTATTCCAATTGAATCTAAAAACACTAGATATCCACATGTTGGCTATGTTCTTATAAAAAAAAATAGTGAAGTAGGCTGTGGTTGTACAATTGACAGAGGATCTTTGTCAATTACCATTATTGGTGAAAATACATATTTAGATAATCAGGTTCATATAGCTCATAATGTAAAAATTGGTAACAATTGTATTGTTGCAGGTCAAGTAGGTATTGCAGGTAGCACCACTCTAGGAAATAATGTTATGATCGGTGGCCAAGCAGGTATCTCTGGTCATTTAAAGATTGGAAACAATGTTCAAATTGGTGGTGGTAGTGGTGTTATTAAGGATATTTCTGATAATTCAAAAGTAATGGGTTATCCTGCTAAAAACTTTAAAAAATTTATAAAGGAAAACCTCTGACATGATTCATAGTACTTCAATAATTGATCCTAAAGCAAATATATCTCCTAAAGCTGACATAGGTGCTTATACAATAATAGGCCCAAATGTTTTGATCCAAGATAATGTAAAAATACATGCTCAAGTTAACATTAGTGGCAATACCACAATAGGTGCGGGAACTGAAATATATCCTTTTGCATCAATAGGAAACGATCCTCAAGATCTAAAATTTAATGGTGAAGAAACAAAATTAACTATTGGAAAAAATAATAAAATTAGAGAGTATGTAACAATTAATCCAGGCACAGTTGGAGGTGGTGGACAAACTACAATTGGTGATAATTGTTTATTTATGATTTCCTCTCATATTGCACATGACTGTTTTGTTGGTAATAATGTTATTATTGCTAATAATGTTCCTTTAGGTGGTCATGCACACATTGATGATAATGTGATAATTGGAGGAAATTCTGCCGTACAGCAGTTTACAAGAATTGGAAAAATGGCCATGATAGGTGGGATGTGTGGTGTGGTTAAAGATATAATCCCTTACGGTCTAGCATTGGGTAATAGGTGTGTTTTAGAAGGTTTAAATTTAATTGGATTAAGAAGAAAAAATATACCGAATAAAAAGATTATTGAACTTTCAGAAATATATAAAGAGATTTTTAAAACTGATAACCTGACTTTAAACTTAAGCAAATTAGATAATAGATTTAAAGATAATATTTTAATTAAAGATATGATTGAATTTATTAATAAAGACAAAAAAAGACCTATTTGCAGTCCATTTTCAAAGTGATAGCATTAAGTAAATGAATGTTATTGACAATTTTTTAGATGACAAAAATTTTATAAAGTTATCAAAAATTTTAATAGATACGAAATTTCCATGGTATTTCAATAATTCTAAATCAGAGAATAACGATGGTGACTTTCAATTTACTCATGCTTTTGTACATGAAAAAAAAATCTTATCACCATATTGGAGCTATATGGTTCCAATTTTAGAAAAGTTAAATGCTGGCGTGATACTTAGAGTGAAAGCTAATTTAACAACAAAAAAAGAAATGAATCTAAAATCTGAAATGCACGTTGATACTAGAGAATCAAATAGCAAAACTGCAGTTTACTACCCTAATACTAACAATGGTGGGACATTAATGTTAAATGGTAAAAAAATATCAAGTAGAGCAAATAGAATAGTAATTTTTGACAGCCATCAAAAACATTGTGGAGTTCATTGTACAGATGAAAATATTAGATTGGTTATTAATTTAAATTACTTTGAAAAAAATAAATGATAGGCTTAATTTTTGGTGATACAGATTTTCCAAAAAAAATATTAAAAAAAATAAAGTTAAAAAAAATAAATTATTTTATAATTGATTTATCTAAAAAAAATATCTTTAAAAAAGATACTCATTCATATAGAATAAGTATTGGTCAATTTGGAAAGATGATTAGTCTCATAAATAAAATGAAATGTAAAAAAGTATTATTTGCAGGAAAAATAAATAAACCAAAATTTTCCTCTTTAAGAATGGACATAAAAGGTTTCTACAATCTACCAAAAATTATTAAAGCTTCAAAATTAGGTGACGCTGCAATTATAAAAGTAATTATTAATATTTTAAAAAAAGAAAAAATTGAAGTAATTAGCTCAATAGGATTTAATCCTGAATTATCTTTAAAAAAAGGTAATTATTCTAGAGTTAAACCAAATAAAAATGATTTATTAGAAATAAAAAAAGGAAAAATCATTCTAGAAAAACTCAATGCTTATAACCATGTTCAAGGATTAGTTGTAAGAAACGGAACAATTATTAAGACTGAGACTGCTATGGGTACAAAAAAAATGCTACAAACTATTAAAGCCAGTAAAATAAAAGAAGGTATATTGATTAAACTCCCCAAAATAAAACAGGATTTACGTATTGATTTACCCACAATTGGACTTGATACTTTAATGGACTGTTCAAAAGCAGGGTTAAAGGGTGTTGTACTAAAACATAAGAAAAATATTTTTTTAGATAAGGAAAAGTGTATCAAATTTGCTAATAAGCATAAAATTTTTATTAACATTATATGAAGAGAATATTTATTGTTACTGGTGAACCATCTGGTGATAAAATAGCATCTTCTGTAATTGCAAAACTAAAAAAAATTAATCCTAATATTGAATATTTATCTGTTGGTGGTTCTCATCTCCAATCACTAAATATTAAAACAATATTCGACTTAAAGGATATTACATATCTTGGTTTTACTAGTGTCCTGTTTAACATATTTAAAATTAGAAAAAGGATTAATACTACTGTTGAAGAAATAATTAGGTTTAAGCCTGACATTTTATTTACTGTTGATAGTCCTGATTTCACTCTTAGAGTCTCTGAACGTGTTAAGAATATTAATAAAGATATAAAAACTATTCATTATGTTGCACCACAAGTTTGGGTTTGGAGAAAAAATAGAGTTAAGAAAATGAAAAAATTTATTGACCATATGCTTTTGTTATTTAAGTTTGAAAAAAAATATTTTGATGAAGAGAATATAATTAATACTTTTGTTGGGCACCCTTTACTCCAAAATCATAATGCAGGAAAAATAATTTTGAACAATTTAACGTCAAATGATAAAAACATTATTTCTTTATTTCCTGGCAGTAGAAATTCGGAGACTAAAGTACTTATGCCTATTCTTATTGATTTTATAAAATTAATGAATGCAAAATCATCAGACTATACTTTCGTATTTCATGCTACCAAAAATAATAAAAATTTTATTATTAATAAAGTTAATGAGTGTAAAATAGATAATATTGATATAATTTCAGATGAAAATATAAAATTACAAATTTTAACTAAATCAACTTTCGCTGTTTCAAAATCAGGCACAATCTCATTACAAATTTGTAATGCTAATATTCCATCTATAATAATTTATAAATTGAATTTTATTAACTTTATGATTTTTAAATTCCTAGTTAATGTAAAATTTGCTAATATTATAAATATTATTAATAATAGAGAAGTTATTCCTGAACTTTTGCAAAATGAATGTAATGCAAATGAGATTTTTAATAGCGTATCTTATCTACTTAAAAAGCCTGAACTTATTAATGAACAATTGACTACCTGTAAGAAGACAATAGATAACATTAGATCTAAGACTTCTTCTGCTCAAGAATCTGCTTCAGTCCTGAATAAGTATCTTATTTTCTAATCGTTTTTTTACTTCATTTTTACCCAAAGATATGATGATATCATAAATACCAGGTCCAAATTTAGAACCTGTCAGTGCAACTCTTAGTGGTTGACCAACACCCTTAAAATTAGTTTCATTCTCTTTAATTAGTTCATTAACTATTGGTTCTAATGTATCTTTGCTTAAATCAGTTAGTACTGAAAATTTTATTTCAAAAGCTGTTATAATTTTCTTTGCCTTATCATTAATAAGTTTTAAATCTTCTTTATCAAAATTAACCTCATCAAATATAATATATTTTGAATTATCATATATATCCTCTAGAGTTTTTGCTTTATTTTTTAAAAAGATTAATGAGGGTTTAATTTTGTTTTCTTTCTCACTTGGGATTTTTTTCTTGTAAAGTTCACAGTATTGTACGAGGTGATCATATAGCTCATCTTCATTGATGTTCTTTATGTAGTGCTCATTCATCGAAAGTATACGGCTCATATCTAATTTTGAAGGTGATTTACCTATTCCCTCAAGATTAAAATACTCAATACTTTCTTTTAATGTAAATATTTCCTTGTCTTTATAAGACCAGCCAAGTCTCAATAAGTAGTTTCTCAAGGCGTCTGGCATTATACCTATCTTTGAGTAGTCATCTAAAGTTGAGGCATTGTCTCTTTTGGATAGTTTCTTTCCCTCTAAAGTGTGAATTAAAGGTATGTGTGCAAAAGATGGTAGGTCCCATTTCATTGATAAATATATTTGGATTTGTTTAAATGTATTAATTTTATGATCATCACCTCTTATAATGTGTGTCATATTCATTTGATGATCATCAACAGTAGCTGATAAATTATATGTTGGAGTTCCATCATTCCTTAAAATAATAAAATCTTCTATAGTAATATTGTCTATCTCCACATCTCCTTGCACTAAGTCTTTTAGTATTGAAGAACCTTCAATTTTACTTTTAAATCTTACAACTGGTTTAATATCTTTTGGAGTATCACTTTCACTCAATTCTCTACATTTTCTATTGTAGGTATAGGGAAGTTTTTTTTGTATAGCTCTTTTCTTTTGATCTTCTATTTCTTCAGTAGAGCAGTAGCATCTGTAAGCATGACCATTTTTAAGTAATTCATTAGCAACATTGATATGATCATTAATTTTAGTTGATTGAATATATAGTTCACCATCATGCTCTATACCAATCCATTTTAAAGATTTTATAATTTGATTTTTATGTTCATCTTTAGACCTTTCTTTATCTGTATCTTCAATTCTTAAATGAAAAGTCCCTTTTTTATTTTTTGAATATAACCAGCAAAATAGAGCAGTTCTTACACCACCAATATGAAGAGCTCCAGTAGGTGAAGGAGCAAATCTTGTTGCAACATTGGACATGTGTGAATTTTAGACTATTTTCTTAAAAGTTTCTATATAAAGATACTAGAACACCTTGAACTTTTACTCTATCAGGTCCAAATATTTTAGTTTCGTAGTTTCTATTAGCACTTTCGAGGGCAACTGTTTTGCCTTTTCTTCTAATTCTTTTTAA
>ENA-OSJC01002600-OSJC01002600.1-marine-metagenome-genome-assembly--contig:-NODE-2600-length-13465-cov-4.028160_pt1 | contig 13465 bp, 13 predicted proteins | sample MGYA00237885_ERZ534234 | MGnify/ENA primary metagenome ERZ534234 (study PRJEB26413, sample SAMN06343907) | marine metagenome | isolation source: coastal waters | place: Atlantic Ocean: West Antarctic... | reverse complement strand
CTCCATTGAGTTTTAGGGTTTGGCATTTTCCCATAAGATAATTTTCTTTTTAAATATCGTCTCATTTGAAGAACATCAGTCGTAATAGACCAGTTAATTGTTAATAGTCCATATACTAAAAGCGAATAGTAGTGTTGAAATTTATGAAATCTTTTCCAAGGAGAGTGTTTTGAAAACCTCAATATTCTTCCAGCTTCTAAATCTTCATCGTGACCATGAATATTTGTATAGGTATGATGTAAAACATTGTGTTGAACTTGCCAATTATATACATTACCTGCCAATATGTAGATGGTACTGCCCATGATTTTATTTACAATAGAATGTTTTGAATATGAGCCATGATTTCCATCATGCATTACATTCATTCCTACTCCTGCCATTCCTATTCCTATTAAAACTGTTAAAAGTAATTGAATCCATTGATTTAAATCAAATATCATTATTACAAAATAGGGAGCAACAAACATGGTCATCATCACTATAGTCTTAATATATAGTTGCCAATTTCCTGTTTTTTCAATTTTATTTTTCTTAAAGTAGTCGTTAACTCTTTTGTTTAGTATTTTGAAAAATTTTTTTGTATCGTTTCTAGAAAATTTAATATTTTCAATTTTATTTACCATAATTTAATTGTATTAATATTAAAGATATTTATTTTGATAAAATTATTGATGTAATTTTGAGTAAATAAAAAAAAGTTTTGAACATTATAAAATCTAATTTTCCTACGACAACTAATTGTCAATTATCACAATTTGAAAGATTAGAAAACTTGTATGAGTTTTGGAATAATAAAATAAATGTGATTTCTAGAAAGGATATTTTTCATTTAAAAACTAGACATATATTGCATTCCTTAGCAATAGCCAAAATAATAGAATTTCAGAGCGATTCAACTATACTTGACGTTGGTACTGGAGGAGGATTTCCAGGAATTCCACTAGCAATTATGTTTCCAAATACAAAATTTATATTATCAGATTCGATAGGAAAAAAAATTAAAGTAGTAAAATCTATAGTTTCAGAATTAAAACTCGAAAACGTAATAGCAGAAAACATTAGATCTGAAAAAGTTGAAGGAAAGTTTGACTTTGTAGTAAGTAGAGCAGTAACTAATATGAGTGATTTTGTTAAAATAATTAACGGAAAGATATCTAAGGAAAATAAACATAAACTTAAAAATGGAATATTATATCTTAAAGGAGGAGACCTAACTTCAGAACTAAAAAACTTTAAATCATCTAAAGTTTTTGATTTAAATAATCATTTTGATTATCCTTTTTTTGAAACTAAAAAGGTAGTTTATCTGCCTATTCCATATACGGATAGGGATAGCTCGTTGGCGGATTAAAGTTTTCTTTTATTAATCTAGGTGAAACCCATCTTAGTAAATTTAATTTTGACCCAGCTTTATCATTAGTTCCTGATGCTCTTGAACCTCCAAACGGTTGTTGACCTACTACAGCTCCAGATGGTTTGTCGTTTATGTAGAAGTTACCTGCACTATATCTCAAGTGCTTTAAAGCATATTCTATACTTTCTTTGTCATTAGAAATAAAAGCCCCAGTTAATGCATATTCAGAGGTTTCATCGACTAATTTTAATGTTTCTTTCCATTTATTATCTGGATAAACATAGATCGTAACTACAGGTCCAAATATTTCTTGAGTCATTGTAGTATATTTGGGATTTGTAGTAATAATAACTGTAGGGGAAACAAAATATCCTTTCGAGTCGTCATAATCTCCTCCAATTAAAATTTTAGCATCAGTATCAACTTTAGCTTTTTCAATGTACTTTGTTATTTTATCAAATGAATTTTTATGTATTACTGCTGTCATAAAGTTCTTAAAATCGATAGGCGAACCCATTTTTATAGTACTTATCTGATTTTTTAAGTTTTCAAAAATTCCTGATGACTTAGATTCTGGAATATAAACTCTCGAGGCAGCTGAACATTTTTGCCCTTGGTATTCAAAAGCTCCTCTTACAATTGCAGTGGATACCACCAGTGAGTCAGATGAAGGATGCGATACAATGAAATCTTTTCCTCCAGTTTCTCCAACAATTCTAGGGTAGTCTTTGTATATATTTATATTGGCACCTACTTTAGACCAAAGCCCTTTAAAAACATTGGTAGATCCCGTAAAGTGAATACCAGATAAATTATAATTATTTAAGGCAATATTCGTAATCATTTCAGGGTCTCCTGTGACCATATTAATCACACCTTTTGGTAGGCCAGCTTCATCAAAAACGTCCATAATGACTTTTGCTGAATAAATTTGATGATCACTAGGTTTCCATAAAATAACATTTCCCATTAAAGCAGCACTTGCACATAAATTACCACCAATAGCTGTGAAGTTAAATGGTGTAATCGCGTATACAAAACCCTCTAAAGGACGGTATTCAAGTCTATTGGAAACATTTCCTACAGTTATTGGCTGCTCATTATAAATTTCAGTCATGTAGATAATATTAAACTTTAAAAAATCTATAAACTCACATGCAGCATCAATTTCTGCTTGAAAAATACTTTTAGATTGACCAATCATAGTGGCAGCATTAATTTTGGATCGATAGGGTCCTGCGATTAGTTCAGCTGCTTTTAAAAAAATTGCCGCTCTATCTTGCCAAGATGTATTGGTCCACTTATTTTTTATTTCTAAAGCACTTTTAATTGCATTTTCAACATGAACAGGTTCACAAATAGAATAAGTACCTACAATCTTTTGATGGTCGTGAGGGGGGGTTATATTTTTTCTTTTATCAGTGTAAATTTCTTCTTTACCAATGTATAGAGGAACATCAACTTTTTTGGAATACATAGAATTATAAGTTTCTATAACTTCTGTTTTTTCTTTCGACCCTTTCAGATAATCTTTTGTTTGTTCGTTAATACGTTTTGGTACTTGAAAAGTATGTGTTTTCATTTGTTGTAAATTAAATAATTAATTAAATTTTAGTTTAAAGCTTGTGGAGCATTTAGTTTAAAAGTTGGAATATAGGCTCTAAATTTTTTACCATTATTTACATCAATCATGTTGTAGAACCCTCTCATAGCTCCGACAGGAGAAGTAATTAAACATCCTGATGAGTATTCAAATGAGTCTCCAGGCTTAATTAGCGGTTTTTCTCCAATAACACCCTCTCCATCTATTATTATGTCACAGTTCAAAGAATCGAAAATTCTCCAATGTCTACTTTTTAACTGAACAGTGCTTTTGCCATGATTGGTAATTTTAATAATATAACTAAAAGAAAAATTTAGATTATAATTTTTAAAGTAAGAACCATCAAAAATAGTCTTGACAGAAACTCTGATTCCTTTTGTGACGTGGTTAATCATACATAATATTCTTATTAGCTAATATATTAATTTTGTAAAAATAAAAACAAATTCCTTGATTATTTAATTTTTTATATTTAAAGAATTAAGATTATTTGATCCAATTATTTTAAAATATTTGTCGTTAAATTTTTTATGAAAAAGTAATATCCTGTATGAGTTTTCAGTTTTCCAAAAATTTCCTTCAAAATATTGAAGTTTATTTTTAATCAAAGAATTGGTATAGCCATATTTGTAGTTATAAAAACCTTGTTTAAATAAAAAAGATCCTTTGTAGGATTTGCTTTTCTCATGATAATCTAATTTATAATTTTCATCTGCTTCAAAATCATTAAATTTTCCTAATAAATATATTTTTCTATTAATATCGAATAAATCCGTCTTGAATTTAAAAAAAATCCTTGCATAATCATTTTCTATATCTAAATCATAACCTTTATTGGAATTAATGACATATTCTCCATTAATGTCTGGACTGTATCTATAGCTGGCATTAGTTCTTTCTTTGTCTTGTGTTAAAAAATTATTATATAAATCAGTTAATATTGTTTTTAATATTCTAATGCTTGTAGAGTTGATATTAGAATTGTCAAAATTGAAAAATTCATTTCCTCCATCAAAAACAATATCTTCATAAATTAATTTGTTTGAGAGAACGTATTTAGGTTTTTCAATTATTTGAGAATTTAACCAATTATTATTTTTTATTATTACAAGTTTTAACTTAGAAGAGTTGTTATATATTTTTGTGCAGTTTGAGCAATTAATAATTGATTTAATTTTCTGATCAGTATCAATATTTTTTATAATATTTGATTTTGATACAGAAATTTGAATTTGCAATTCATTTTTGACAATTGAAAATCTTTTTTCAAAAATTTTTTCTCCATTTGTCAAATGAATGCTGATCTTATAATTTCCTGATATTTTTAATTTGACGTCATTATTTGGAATTTTTAAGCTGTAATGAGTGTAAGATTTTAGAGTATTGAACGAGTTTCTGAAATCTTTAATTCTTAAATCATCAAATCCTTCTAAAAACTCTGATTTTGATAAATTAGAGGAAGTCCATTTATAATCAAAATGATTTATTTGATAATAATAGTCTTTTTCGTCAGAATCTAAATCATCAAAGCTTAACTCTATAGAATCTCCAAAATCTATAAAAGTTCCTGTAGATTTAGAACTTTTAAGTATTACAGTCTTTATATTTTTGGGAATTTTTGTAGTTTGTGAACAAAGATTATTTAATAAAAAAACAAAGATTATTTTAATTAAAATTTTATAATTTATAAACATAATATATTATAAATATATCACAAATTGAACATCCAAAATCAAATCTTATTTAGAATAGTTATAAATAAAAACCTTATTCTTAAATTAATGCTAAATCCACTTTTACTTAAAGCTTTAAATTAATAAATTTGCATTCGATTAATCACTATAATGCATATGTCAAACGACATCAAGATTAAAAACGGTTTAACTATTAAGTTAAAAGGTGCTGCCCAAAACATTGTAAAAAAAGCTGCTCATCCTAAATTTGTTTCCCTAAATCCCTCTGATTTTCATCTTATTGTTCCTAAAATGGTTGTTAAGGTAGGAGAAAATGTTAGACAGGGTGATGTGATATTTTTTTCTAAAAAAGATGAAAGAATTAAATTTTGTTCACCAGTTGATGGTATTGTAAAAGATATCGTTCGAGGTGCTAAAAGAAAAATTATAGAAATAATTATTGATGTTAAAAAATCTCAAGATTCAATTAATCCAAATTTTATAGATTTTGTTGATTCAAATTCTGAGGAAGTAAAAAATATTTTATTAAAATCAGGCTGTTGGCCATTTATTAAACAAAGACCATACGACGTAATCGCAAATCCCTTTGATAATCCTAAATCTATTTTCGTCTCTGGATTTAATAGTGCTCCAATTTCTGCTGATTTACAAATAGTTTTGGATGATCAAAAAGAAGAGTTTAAAACCGGGATTAAGGTTTTGTCTAAATTAGCTCCAGGTAATCTGAATATATGTGTTGATAAAAATAGCTCGACTTTTATCAGTGAAATTGAAGGGATTCAAATACACAAAATAAAGGGTCCTCACCCTGCAGGAAATGTAGGAGTTCAAATTCACCATATTGACCCTGTTAATTCAGGAGATAGAGTGTGGACTTTAGGTGCTGAAGATATAGCAATTATTGGCAGATATTTTATGACCGGAATTTATAATCCTATCAGAACTATAGCCGTTTCTGGTCCACCAGTTAAGTATCCTCAATATTATAAAACTATAGTAGGATCAGAAATAAGTAAAATCATTTCTGACGCGGGTGTTAATATTAATGATTCATTAAGAATTATTAATGGAGATGTATTGACTGGCTCCAAAGTTAATCATGATAATTTTCTAGGTTTTTATAACAATACATTATCTGTTTTAAGAGAAGGTGATCATTACAGAATGTTTGGTTGGATCCCGTTTGTAAATAATGAGGTTCCAAGCATTTACAAAACATCTTTTTCTTGGCTATTTCCAAATAAAAAATATGATTTAGATACTAACTTGAACGGAGAAGAAAGAGCTTTTGTTGTTACTGGAGAAATGGAAAAGGTTTTCCCTATGGATATTTTACCTATGCAATTACTAAAAGAATGTATGGCAGGAAATATAGAAAAAATGGAAAGTTTAGGTATTTATGAAGTTGCACCAGAAGATTTTTCATTAATTGATTATTCTTCTTCTTCAAAAATAGAAGCACAATATATAATAAGACAAGGATTAGATTTAATGATTTCAGAGGTTGGATAATAAAATAATATGAATATTAGAAATACAATAGATAATTTAAAAAAACCATTCAATAAAGGAGAGAAATGGGAAAGATTTGCTCCAGCTTTTAATGCACTGGATACTTTTCTTTTTGTTCCTAATCATACAACTAAATATGGAGCTCATATTAGAGACGCAGTAGATCTTAAAAGAACAATGATTACCGTAATTCTAGCTTTACTTCCAGCACTGTTTTATGGAATTTATAATACAGGTTTTCAGTACTATTCACAACTCGATATAGACTATACAATTATAGACATAATGATTCATGGATCTATGAAAATAGTACCAATGATAGCGGTTTCCTACATAGTGGGATTGGCAATAGAATTTGCCTTTGCGGTTTTTAGAGGTCATGAAGTAAATGAAGGGTATTTAGTTACAGGACTATTAATTCCAATGATTATGCCTGTAGACATACCTTTGTGGATGGTTGGGCTATCGGTAGCCTTTGCCGTTTTTATTGGAAAAGAAGCGTTTGGTGGTACAGGGATGAATATTTTAAATCCAGCTTTAACAGCAAGGGCATTTGCTTTTTTTGCCTATCCAACTTACATGTCAGGAAATCAAGTATGGGTTTCTGAAGCTTCTAATCCTCCAGTTGACGGATTTTCGGGAGAAACAATTCTTGGAATGTTGGCCTCAGGCAGCAGTTCATTGCCTTATCAGTCCATGGATATGTTTATGGGTTCTATACCTGGTTCAATTGCAGAAACCTCCACTTTGATGGTATTAATAGGTGCTTTTATTTTAATTTATACTGGAGTTGGAAGTTGGAGAATAATGCTAGGAAGTGTAATTGGTGCTGCTTTAACTGGAATGCTATTTAATCTTTGGGGTGTTAATGAATTAATGAGTTTTAGTTGGATGAATCATTTGATGGTTGGTGGTTTTGCTTTTGGTGTAGTTTTTATGGCTACGGATCCTGTATCAGCAGCTCAAACAATGAAAGGTAAATGGATTTATGGTTTGCTTGTTGGATTGTTTTGTATACTTATAAGAGTATTTAATCCCGCATATCCGGAAGGTGTAATGCTCGCTATTTTACTTATGAACGTTTTTGCCCCAACAATTGATCATTATGTTATCGAGGCTAATGTAAAGAGAAGATTAAAAAGAATTAATAAACCACTAATAAATATTGCATAAAATGGACAGAGATTCGAACTTATATACTTTTTTATTTGCAGCTATTATGGTGTTAGTTGTAGCTACCGTTTTAGCTTTTACTTCACAATCTTTAAAAGACCTACAGAACGAGAATGTAAGAAAAGAAAAAATGCAAAATATTTTATCTACTGTCGGAATAATAACTGATCGTGATTCTGCCGAAGATTTATTTAATAAATACATAGAGGAAAAATATGCTCTCAAAAATGATGGCTCTATTAATAATTCTGTTGATCCATTTTCTCAAATTAAATTGTCTCTAGAACTTAAAAAACCTGCTGAGGATCAAAACTTTCCATTATATGTAGCTAATATTGAGAATTCCAAATATTACATTATACCAATAAGAGGAAATGGATTATGGAATGCTATTTATGGTTATATTTCTTTAAAGGAGGATCTAAATACTATTAAAGGAGTTGCTTTTGATCATGTAGGAGAAACTGCAGGACTTGGAGCAGAGATAACAAAAGATTGGTTTAAAGAAAGGTTTGTTGATGAAAAATTGTTTGATTCTGAAAATACTTTAATGGGAATAATGGTTTCAAAAACTAATAATGACCCATCAAATCTAGATAAAAATGATCATGAAGTTGATGCAATTTCAGGAGCTACTATTACAGGAGATGGCGTTTCTGATATGATAAAAGAAAGAATTCAACATTATGTTCCGTTTTTTAATACACTAAAATCTAGGCAAATAGCTTTAAATTAGACATATGTCAATAAATAAATTAAAAAATAACAATCCCTTAATACTTTTTTTGAGTAAGAGTAGTGAGCCGTTATTTTCTAAAAAGAATAGGGCTCTTTTATCTGATCCAATGGATGATAATAATCCAATTACAGTGCAGGTTTTAGGAGTATGTTCAGCATTGGCTATTACTGTTCAATTAAAGCCAGCAATTGTCATGACATTTTCTGTAATGGTAGTAATGGCAGCCAGTAATGTAATAATCTCCTTGTTAAGAGACTTAATTCCTAATAGAATCAGGATTATTGTTCAACTAGTAGTAGTAGCTTCAATGGTGATTTTAGTTGACCAAGTTTTAAGAGCATATGCTTATGATGTTAGTAAGGAATTATCAATATTCATTGGATTAATTATAACTAATTGTATTGTGATGGGTAGGTTAGAAGCTTTTGCTCTTGGTAATGGAGTTTGGAGATCTTTTCTAGATGGAGTAGGAAATGCAGCTGCATACGGATTTATATTAATATTAGTTGCCGTAGTAAGAGAGTTATTTGGTTCAGGAAATTTACTTGGATATCAAATTATACCTGATTCTATTTATGAAATGGGTTATGTAAATAATGGTTTTATGCTTTTATCTCCAATGGCATTAATAATAGTGGGTGTAATTATTTGGGTTCAAAGATCAAGAAATAGAACTCTAATTGAGAAGGGATAATTTATAAAAATAAAACATGTTAGAATACGCAAATTTATTTATAAAAAGCATTTTCATAGAAAATATGATTTTTGCATATTTTCTTGGTATGTGTTCTTATTTAGCTGTTTCTAAAACTGTTAAAACTGCCGTTGGTTTAGGTTTTGCAGTAATCTTTGTTTTGACTATTACTGTACCTTTAAATTTTTTAATTGACCAATATGTCTTGCAGCCTGGTGCGCTTAAATGGATAGGTCCTGAGTATATAGATATAGATTTAAGCTTTCTGAGTTTTATAATGTTTATTGCTGTTATCGCATCAATGGTTCAATTGGTAGAAATGATTGTTGAAAAATTTTCTCCAGCTCTATATGGTGCATTGGGAATTTTTCTTCCTTTAATTGCTGTGAATTGTGCTATTTTAGGAGGATCTTTATTTATGCAAATAAAAGATTTTTCTGGAATCACTGAGTCTGCTATTTATGGTTTTGGATCTGGAATCGGTTGGCTTTTAGCAATTGTTGGTATTGCAGCTATAAGAGAAAAAATAGCTTATTCTAATGTTCCTGCGCCATTAAGAGGGTTAGGAATTACATTTATAATAACAGGCTTAATGGCCATTGGTTTTATGAGTTTTATGGGAATTGATATATAATTATTATGGTAACAACTTATATTTTATTTAGTATTATAGCTTTTGCATTCGTTTTATTTCTATTAGTTGGAATGCTCTTAGGAGTCAAGGCAAAACTTATACCATCTGGGCCAGTTACTCTTTTGGTTAATGGTGAAAATGAAGTTGAGGTTTCATCTGGAGACACTTTATTATCAACTCTTGGTAATAATAAAATATTTTTACCATCAGCTTGTGGTGGTGGAGGAACTTGTATACAATGTAAATGTGTAATTACCGAAGGTGGTGGAGAAATTCTTCCAACTGAGACACCACATTTTAGTAGAAAAGAAATCGCTGAAGGTTGGAGATTAGGATGTCAAGTTAAAGTCAAAGAGAACATGGTAATTGAGGTTCCAGAGGAGGTTTTTGGAATAAAAAAATGGGAAGCAACAGTTGTTAGGAATTGGAATGTAGCTTCATTTATTAAAGAGTTTGTTGTTGAGCTTCCTGAGGATATGGGATATAAAGCAGGTGGATATATTCAAATTGAAATCCCAGAATGTGAAATTGAATATAAAGATATGGACATAAGTGCCCATCCTGACGAACATCCTGGCGATTTGCAAAAATTTAAATTAGAATGGGATAAATTTAAACTTTGGGATTTAAAAATGAAAAATCCAGAACTAGTAGAAAGAGCTTATTCAATGGCTTCTTACCCTGCAGAGGGAACACAAGTAATGCTTAATGTAAGAATCGCTACTCCTCCTTGGGATAGAAATACTAATGGATGGATGGATGTAAATCCTGGGATAGCATCTTCTTATATATTTTCAAAAAAGCCTGGAGATAAAGTAACTATTTCAGGCCCCTATGGAGAATTTTTTATAAATCATTCTGAATCAGAGATGTTATATGTTGGTGGAGGTGCGGGTATGGCTCCAATGAGATCTCATTTATATCATCTTTTTAGAACTTTAAAGACCGGGAGAAAAGTTAATTTTTGGTACGGAGGGAGATCAAAAAGAGAACTATTTTATGTAGATCATTTTAAAGCCTTAGAAAAAGATTTTTCAAATTTCAAATTTCATATCGCATTATCGGAACCTAATAAGGAGGATGACTGGAAGGTTAAAGAAGGTTTAGAGGGGCAAGGAGATGGTTTTGTGGGTTTTGTTCACCAAACCTTAATCGATAATTATTTAATTCATCACGAATCTCCAGAAGATATTGAAGTATATTTTTGTGGACCTCCTCTAATGAACCAAGCAATAGAAAAAATGGCTGATGATTTTGGTGTTCCCCCTGAAAATGTCAGATTTGACGATTTTGGTGGATAATTTACTTCCAAAGCCACTAAGTGATTTAGAGTTACACCAACTTGCAATGAATATTGTTGGAAAAGATCTTGAAAAAGATAGCTTCGAATTTTTATCTGTTAATAGTAAATTAAAAAAAGACCCTCAGTTTGTTTGCATAAAAAATAAAAAGTTATTTTTTATAATTGTAAAAGCTGTTTTATATCCGGACAATCCAAATAAAGTAGAAATTTATAAGATTGACAAGTTAAAAGAGCATGCTCAGAATTTTAATGCCTCTCTTTTTTTTGCTGGAGTCGGTTTAGCTAATGCTGAGAATTATGAATTTCCAATTTTTAAAGACTCAGATTATGTTGTTAATTTTAAGGGTATTGAAAAAATTAATTAGTTTATTTTTTATTTTATTTTTCATAGGTTGTTCCAATGTATATAAACCTACTGTTTATTCTCACTCAGGCATAGCATTAGGAACTTCTTACAAGATTTTATATTCTTCCGATAAACCTCTTGAAAATATAGATTTTTTGACTAATTCAATATTTATTGAAATAAATCAATCAATGTCTAATTACATTAAATCCTCTGATATATCAAAAATAAATGATGGAATAGATTCCGTTAAAGTAGATCGTCATTTTGAAAAAGTTTTCAATATGTCAAAAATTATTTGGGAATCAACTGATGGTTTTTTTGATCCTACAATTGGGCTTTTAGTAAAAGCATATGGCTTAGGTTCAGAAAAAAATCGACAGGTTTCTGTAAATATTGATAGTTTGATGAACTTTACTGGGTTTGAAAAAGTGTCTTTAAAAAATAGTTTAGTTTTCAAGGATATTAATGGTATTTATCTAGATTTTAACGCTATTGCAAAAGGATATTGTGTTGATGAAATCTCAAACATGCTTAAAAAAAATAATATACGAAATCACTTAGTTGAAATCGGAGGTGAAATGGTAGCTGAAGGAATAAATGAAGTTAATAACTCACCATGGAAAGTTGGGATAATAGATCCTTTAAATGCTAAATCAAAAAATTTCATAGAAAGCATTGAACTTAAAAACAAAGCACTTGCTAGTTCTGGAAATTACAGAAAATACTTAATTGACTCAAAAAGTGGAAAGAAAATAGTTCATACTATAAATCCAAAAACAGGAAATGCTTACGAAACAAATATTTTAGCTTCATCCGTTATAGCTAAGGATTGTATTACAGCAGATGCTTATGCTACATCTTTTATGGCTATGCCTTTAGAAAAATCTTTAAACCTTATTTCTTCATTAGAAAGTATAGATGTGATGATAGTTTATTATGATAAAAATAATAATGTTAAAGTTTATAGAACTGAGGGTTTTGAAAAGCTTATTTTAAATTAGTTTTGTACATATTGGGATTATTTCGTTTTCAGCAATGCTAAATTTATATATTTCAGCTTTACTGAAGTTACTCGCATATTTATTTTTTTCAACATGAAAACCAACTTTTTCAAGTCTAGTAAAGTAGTCTAAACCATATATCCTTACATGATCATACTGTCCAAACTTCTCCATTCTATCTTTTTTTGTTTTTATATTAAAATCCTCATAAGTTTCTTTTCTTTTTAAATCTATAGGAACTTGCAATATAGCCGTACCATTCTTGTTTAAAACTCTATATAATTCTTTCATCGCTTTTTTATCATCTTCTATGTGTTCCAGTACATGATTACAAAGAATAAAATCAAAATAATTATCATCAAAAGGCATTTTGCAGATATCTCCTTTGACATCAGCTAGTGGAGAATTTAAGTCAAAAGTTATGTAATTTTTATTGTTTAAAGATTTTAAAAATTTAAAAAACGCCTGTTCTGGGGCGATATGTAATATTTTTAATTTGAAATTAAAAAAATCCGTTTTATTTTTCAAGTAAAGCCATAATAATCTATGTCTTTCTAAAGACAATGTTCCAGGGCTTAATGCATTTTGTCTCTGATTTACATATCCGTAAGGCAAAAACTTTCTGTATGATTTTTTGTTAATTGGATCGTAAAATTTATTTCCTCTAAAATAAAAATCTATTAGAGGTCTAAATACTTTACTCCAAAAAATTAATTGAGGTCTAGGGATTTTATTTATTAAAATTTTTATTAACCAATTCAATTATTAATTATTTAAATCGATTTTCTTCTTCACTTTTTATCCCTAAAGATTCGTATATATAATCAAATGTAGAAAGTAAATTAGGTTTACCATTGATAATTGCAATATTGTGTTCAAAATGTACGCTTGGTAAATTGTCTAAAGTAAGAATTGTCCATCCATCTTTTAATTGATTTATTTTATAACTCCCCATATTAATCATAGGTTCAATGGCGACCACCATTCCATTTTTGAGTTTTTTCCCCGAACCTCTACGTCCATAATTTGGCATTTCTGGTTTTTCATGCATTTCTTTTCCCAAGCCGTGACCAACTAGTTCTCTGACCACTCCGTAACCATTAGATTCGTTATGTAGTTGAATAGCATAACCTACATCACCAACTCTATTGTCTTTTTTAAATTCTGAAATACCTAAGTAAAGAGATTCTTTTGCAATTTTTAATAAATTTTTAATTTCACTAGTGACTTGACCGACTTCAAAGGTATATGCATGATCTCCATAGTACCCATTTTTTAAAACACCACAATCGATCGATAAAATATCTCCTTCATTAACTTCCTCTTTATTAGGAATCCCATGTACCACTTGAGAGTTAGGACTAATGCACAAAGTATTGGGGAAATCGTATAATCCTAAAAATCCT
>ENA-OSJC01002596-OSJC01002596.1-marine-metagenome-genome-assembly--contig:-NODE-2596-length-13478-cov-5.120140_pt1 | contig 13478 bp, 17 predicted proteins | sample MGYA00237885_ERZ534234 | MGnify/ENA primary metagenome ERZ534234 (study PRJEB26413, sample SAMN06343907) | marine metagenome | isolation source: coastal waters | place: Atlantic Ocean: West Antarctic... | reverse complement strand
GCTCGTACAGGATTACATGTTATAAAAGATTACGATAGTGTGTTTGTTATGTTTACCGGGTTGAACAGAACAAGTGTTGCGATTCCTCAAGATTGCATTGATAAGGATTATTACTTTAGTTTTCCTATAGGATATGATTTTGGTCCATATGGTGATGTTAATCTTGTACAAACAGGAGGGCCTGCAGGAAGTTGGAATAAACAGTATACAGGTGTTGCCAAAAGTGTATTCAAGACAGTGTATACTAGTGATTGCACGGATTACTTCAGTCAACTGAACATGTATCACGTGGTAATGTTTTTAAATTATCTAAAAGCACAAAATATACCTTACAAGTATACATTTATATATGATATTACACAAGACTATTCGGAAATGAGTTTAGGACAGTGTACAGACTATATAGATATGTTAGATCGTACACACTACATTCCTATAACTCCATATGAGTTTGCACAAGCAAACAACGGGTTTCAAGAAGATGGATTTCATTTAACTTCTGAGTGTCAGGTTTTATGGGCACAAGAGGTTAGTAAATACCTATGACCGACTTTACAAGTATTATAAAAGATGTTATAATAAATCGTAAAATGGAAAACAAAGAGTTTAAATGTCGATACTGTGACAGAGGCTATCGTAAAGAAAGTACTTTGATTGCACACAGTTGTGAGCAAAAACGTAGAGCAGTACAAGAGAAAGAAGCCGGTGTACAATTAGGATTACAAGCCTATCTTAGATTCTATGAAATGACACAAGGCAGTGCCAAGTTTAAAACATATGAAGACTTTTGTAGTAGTCCATACTACAATGCCTTTGTTAAGTTTGGTAAGCATATGGTTAATATTCGTGCAATTAATACTCGTGGGTTTATTGAGTATGTAATTAAAGAAAATAAAAAACTAGACTATTGGTGCAAAGATGATATCTATCAAGCATTTTTGTACGAACATTTAAGAAAAGAAGCAGTACAAGATGCATTAGAACGAAGTATGAATACAATGATTACTTGGTCAGAAGAAAAAGAGAGTGCATGGAATCATTATTTTTTATATGCAAATAGTAATACAGTTGTTCATCATATTACCACAGGAAGAATAAGTAGTTGGGTAATATTTAATAGTGCCAGCGGTGTTGCATTATTAGATAAACTCACTGCAGAACAGATAGAAATTATTTACCCGTATATTGATCCAGACTATTGGAAAAGAAAGTTTGTAGATTATTTTGCAGACACTGAATGGGTAAAGCACATGATGAAAGAAGCAGGTTTATAATACATTTTAACAAAGAAAAGGAATACAAATGAAATTCACTACAACAAAAACTGATTTATTTAGAGAATACAATTACACATCACATGCAGGACTTCCGTTGACATGGAAGTTAGAAATGGAAGCACTGAGTACTAGTGAATGGAGTACCTGTGCAAGAATGATTATGGATTATCAAACTGCTCCTTTTAGTAAAGTTGTAGGTATACCACGAGGAGGAGTTCCTCTAAGTGATGCACTTCAAAAGTATGTAAGTGGTAATCCAGAAGATCCGATTATGGTTGTAGATGATGTTTATACAACTGGAACTAGTTTTAAAGAGTATTGCAAAGAGAACTACCCAGGAGTAGAAGTTATTAAGTGGTGTGTATTTGCTCGTGTAATGGCTAAGGATTTAGAACACAATGTTAGTGCATTATTTACTATGCCAAGATTACCAAAGAGTAGTTGACTTTATGCTAAGACTATTATATAATAAAACAATAATAGGAGATTATAATGGTACACTTGACTCAGATTGATTTAATTGATAAAGATACAGACACATCGAGTTTCATTAAAAGAAAACTAATTACATACATCCAAGACGGTGAGTTAATTAGAATAACAACAGACACTAGACAATATCTAGCAAACAATGATTACCAAGATTCGTACAAAACAGAGATAATTAAAAAATGATAGACTTGCCAGATATAGACATTGACTTTGCAGATCGAACACAAATATTAGATTATATTAATGGCACCCCTGCTAGATTAGAAAACGGCAGGAAACATAATACTGGTGTTCACTTTACTCATATACCTACTGCTAGTGATGGCATTACAACTATCGAGCATAAACAAGCAGAAGAACTAGGTTACTTTAAACTAGATTTATTGAATGTTAATGTATATGAAGGCGTTAGCGATGAAACACATTTAGTTGAATTAATGACAACAGAGCCTCGTTGGAATAGATTATGGGAAGACAGAGAGTTTTGTGAAAAGATAATTCATATTAGTAATTATTATGATTTAGTTGCAAGTATGAAACCTGATAGTATTCCGAGAATGGCAATGCTATTAGCAGTACTAAGACCAGGAAAGAAAAGTTTAAGAAATAAGACTTGGAAAGAAGTTGGCGAAACTGTATGGATAAAGCCTGCTGGATTTGGAAGTAGTTATTACTTTAAGAAAGCACACGCAGTTGCGTATGCAAATTTAGTTGTAGTACACATGAACTTACTTGACTCTCTTAACTAGTTGTATGTTTTTACGTTTACTTCTAGTTTTAGATAAGTCACTCATACAAACCTGAGGTCCAAACTTTACTTCACAATCTTTTACGTTTAATGTAGTTAACGTAAAATAAAACTTACTCCAGTCTTTCTTTAAAAATAAGTTAATTGGAATCTTTTGGTTACTCTCCCACCACCAATTTTCGCCTAGTTTTAGATACTCTATTTTGTCATCTTCTGACTTTATTAAATCGAAGTTATACATGCTTAGTACAACCTCATCACTATTCTGTATAATTCCGATATACTCTAATCCGCCATAAGTAACCAGACTTAAGAATGGATACTTCTCTTGAATTTCATTTGTTAAACTTGTCATGCTATCCTTAATAAATAGTTATATGATGTCAACCATTACTAGTTACTTATACGAACAAAACCTACAGGTTGTAACAACTGATACAGCAGTGAGCAATATTATGAGCATGTTTTATACACCAAATGTTAAAGTTTACAGAGGAGTCGATAACGACATCCGTGTGAACTTTGTAAATAGAGACCAAAAGAAAACCAGTTTAATTGATAAGACTGCAAGTTTTATTATGATAGACCCTGATACACATATGACACTATTAGAGAAAAGTGTTACTAGTATAGATGCAACAAAAGGTATCGCTGAAATTAATATTAGTGAAACAGATTTATTAAACTTAACTGCCAAATATTATACTTATAGTTTTAAAATAGTTGATGGCGAAGGAAAAACACAGATAGGTTATTCAGATGATAACTATGGTGCTGGTGGATCCTTAGAAGTTTTAGATGGAGTTTATCCTACATTCCAAGAAAGTACTGCAGAAACATTTACTGAAGGTGACGGAGGAAGTATTATCTATCTTAAACCAAACATTAACAAGAACGTTGCTGTGCATTCAGCAGTAGTTTATTTCAGTAGTGCATTCACAGGCACACTCACAATACAAGGAAGTCTTAGTCCACAACCAACAGGATTACAGAATGCAGACTTTACTACTATTTCTGTACAAACATATACTGCTCAAACTGCTAATGCATTTGTTAGTTTTACAGGTGTCTATAGTGCAGTAAGATTTGTTAGAGCCACTACTACTGGAACACTAAGTCAAGTATTATATAGACCATAGGCAGATTATGAAATTAATTGGGTTTGGATGTAGTTTTACTTACGGCAGTGAACTATTAAATCCTGAGTTAGAACAAACTTGGGATCAACAAATAGAAAATATTAAGTACAGAGAAAATAAAGTTTGGTTAGGAGTTCTTGCTAAACGTTTAGGATTAGAAGCAGACAATTATTCTCAACCTGCTTGTAGTAACTATGCAATACAAGAGATCTTTGCAGAGTGGTTCAATAGTAGAGATGTACAAGAGTCTGTTACAGTAGTTATAGGCTGGACTAATCATATGAGGAATAGTTGGTGGCACGAAGATCACGGATGGATACATGACGGTTTTATTAGAAACCAAGGGCAAGAATTATTTAAGAATAGTTTTAAAGATTGGGTAAATTATAGTAAAAAAAGAAATGAAATAATAACAAATAATGCAAAATTATTTGTTAACAGCGTTTGTAAATCTCATAATATTCCAATAATACAACTTAATGCACTGTCTAATGTAACTAACCCTTATCAATTAAGTAATTGCCATCAAGGTGACCAGAATATGCATGATGTATTATTATTAGAAGGCAAAAGGTTAAATAAAAACTTTTTAGCAGATGGCGGACATCCTAATGAGTCAGGACACGAACATTATGTTGAAATGTTATATAGTTGGATAAAGGCAAAAAATATTGTATGATAGGTTAATAGTATTCGGTTGTAGTTTTACTTTATATAAATGGCCCACTTGGTCTGACTACTTATACTCAGGCGGTATAGCAAAGCAATATAGTAATTGGGCTCTGCCCGGCGGTAGTAATGACTTTATATTTCATAGTTTAACTGAATGTATTGCTACACAAGGTATAACTAATAAAGATATTGTAATTATTATGTGGAGTCAACCTCATCGGATTGCAGATTACAAACATGATACAGGGTGGGATATGCCTGGTAATGCATACTTGTATCAAGATAAAGAACGTATGATTAATTATTGGAATGAAGATCAAAGCACACTAGAAAATTTAAGTTATTTCTGTGGTGTACATAATATTTTAAAAGGTATTGGGTGTGACTTTTTATTTACAAGTATAGATTATCTAAATTTAAATACAAACTATGTAAAACATTTTAATGACATTACTAAAATGTTTTATACTAGTATGGGAGAAGCCTTAGGATATTCTCCTAATGCCAAACAAGAGACACGTTGGAGAGAAACTCTTCCTAATGACAGACATCCTAGTCCAAAAGAACATGCAAAGTATGCGAAACTATTATGGAATGATTTGCAACTTCCTATTAAATTAGACGAAGTAGCGATAGATAAATTTGCAGATGAAGCCGACAATTATATATTTAATATTAATCAACATGGAAAAGTATATTACCCTGAAAAGATACCTAAAAATAGATTGCCTAATATAGAAGGCAAAGTTAATACAGGAAACGGAACATTAATAGATGTCAAAGGAATTTAGTCTTACAAAACGAAATGAACATTTTAGTGAAAGTACTCCACAAGGAGATATGCTCCGTTGTATTTTTAATTTAACAGGCATAATAAAAGACTTATGGTATGCAGATACGTTTAGTTTGCCTACATTTGGACATCTAAAAAAGTATTATAGTGGCACAGTAATATTATACTGTTGGTGGGATCCTGCAGACGATAGAATACTTATACACTTAGATGATATGGATCTAGAGTTTATAATAATTACTAGCGATCCACAATTAGTACCTAAGCATCCTAAAATAAAAACAATTAAATGGACTTACCAATATGGATACTTCTTTGAATTAATTAAACCTTTTAATAGCAGAGAGCAGGAGAAAGATTATACTTTTTTATGTATGATGAGAAATCATAAAAGCGAACGTCTGGCATTTTTAGAAGAGTTATGGAGAAATGGATTACTAAAAAACAATTTAGTAAGTTACTTAGGTCAAGTTAATACAGGACAGATACACGGAAGAACTAATCGTACATACGAAGACCTAACAAGTAAGATTTATATTGAAGACTCGGACTTCGAATACACTCCGCCAAAAGACTTTACAAACTTTTTAAAGAATCTTCCTTTAGAACTATCCCAAGATACTACACAAACTTTAGGAAACAACACAGATTTTTATACGTGCGGCAATCCAGAATGGTATGCTAGGACACAATATAGTGTTATACTAGAAACATATTGGGCTCGTACACAATTCTTAACTGAAAAAAGTTTTAAACCTATAGTAGCAGGACATCCTTTTATTAATTTAGGGAACATGAGTAATAGTATATTAAGTAGTTTAGGTTTTGATGTGTTTGATGATATATTTGATTGTGGATTTATAGATGCGTTACCTGCTAGAAATAAAATATCTGCCACTATTCCTTTATTAACTAGTATCGATATTGATCCTAAAAGATGCACAGATAATCAGCACAATGGACAAGAGTTATTGTTAAAAGCAAAACAAGAACAAAAAGAACTTGCTCAACAGGTAATTAATCTGTTATAATAAGACTATGAATAGTATTCAGCAAACTTTAATTGATAATTTGCCTAAGCATAAACGTAGTTCTAGTGGATGGATTTCGTTTAATGCAGTCTGTTGTCACCATAATGGAGAGAGTGCAGACAGACGTACTCGTGGTGGTGTTATAACAGATGGAGAAGGAGTAAGTTATCACTGTTTTAATTGTGGATTTAAAACAGGATGGAAGCCAGGCAGGCATATCGGTTTTAAGTTTCGCAAACTATTAGACTGGATAGGTGTAAGTGAGAACGACAGACAAAGATTAGTAGTTGAAGCACTTCGAATCAAGGAAACTGTTGAAGTCGAAATAGAAGAAGAAGTTGAATTTAAGATAGAGTTTCCGGTGCGGAAGTTGCCAGAGAATGCAGTGCCAATTTCTCAAGCACCAAAACATATACAGGATTATGCTGTTAGTAGATGTCTGCCAATGGATGACTTGCTCTGGAGTGATACAAAAGTCGGTAGAATGTACGATAGAGTCATAATTCCGTGTACTTGGGCAGGCGCAGTTGTTGGGTCAACAGCCAGGGCAACACAAGCAGAGACGAAGCCCAAGTACTTTAATAACTATGAGAACAATTATGTCTATGGCATTGATAAACAAATTGTTAACGGTAAGTTTACTATAGTAACAGAAGGTATAATCGATGCACTAAGTATTAACGGAGTTGGAATACTTAGTAATAGATGCAATGATACACAAGCACAAATCATAGATACACTAGGTAGAGAAATTATACTTGTTCCTGACAGAGATGAAGCAGGACAAAGTTTAATAGATAGTGCATTAGAGTATGGATGGAGTGTTAGTTTTCCAGACTGGGAATCAGATGTTAAGGATATAAATGCGGCAGTTGTTAAATATGGTGCATTGTTTACATTAAAGAGTATTGTAGATAGTAAAGAAATAAGTAGTTTAAAAATAAACTTGATGAGGAAAAGATGGTAAATGAATAAAGAATATAGTGTAGATTTACAAAAGTTATTCTTAGAAATGATGATGCAAGATGCACAGAATTATGTGCGAGTGCAAAACATTTTTAATGCAGAAAACTTCGACAGGAGTTTGAAGGATACTGCTGACTTTATAAAGGCACAATGTACAGATCATACTACAATGCCTACTTATGAAATGATTAAAGCAACAACTGGATTAGAACTAAAGCCAATTCCTGAAATGGCAGAAGGTCATAATGATTGGTTCATGTTGGAGTTTGAGGGATTTACTAGACGTAACGAACTTGAAAGAGCAATATTAAAAAGTGCAGACTTACTTGAGAAAGGTGAGTATGATCCAGTTGAGAAGTTAATTAAAGATGCAGTACAAATAAGTCTTACAAAAGATATGGGAACAGATTACTTTGAAGATCCTAGAGCAAGACTTATGGCACTTAAAGATAACAATGGACAAGTAAGTACAGGATGGGCAAACTTAGATAGAAAACTATTTGGTGGGATGAACAAAGGTGAACTTAATATCTTTGCAGGTGGTAGTGGTAGTGGTAAGAGTTTGTTTATGCAGAACTTGGCAGTAAATTGGATAACACAAGGACTTAGTGGAGTTTATTTAACACTAGAACTTAGTGAAGGTCTGAGTGCTATGAGAATAGATAGTATGTTAACAAACGTGAGTACTAAAGAAGTATTTAAAGACTTAGATAATGTTGAAATGAAAGTTAGGATGACTGGGAAGAAGTCAGGTAAGTTACAGATTAAGTACATGCCTGCACAAAGTACAGTTAATGACATTAGAGCATACTTAAAAGAACTTGAGATTACAAAAGGATTTAAAGCAGAGTTTTTACTAATTGATTATTTAGATCTATTAATGCCAGTTAGTGCTAAAGTAAGTCCGAATGATTTGTTTGTTAAAGACAAATATGTAAGTGAAGAATTAAGAAACTTAGCAAAAGAATTAAATTGTATATTCGTAACGGCTTCGCAGTTAAACAGAAGTGCAGTAGAAGAGATCGAATTTGACCACAGTCATATTAGTGGAGGTATTAGTAAAATTAATACTGCTGACAATGTGTTTGGTATATTTACAAGTAGAGCAATGAGAGAACGTGGCAGGTATCAACTACAGTTAATGAAAACTAGAAGTAGTAGTGGAGTTGGTCAAAAGGTAGACTTAGAATTTGATCTTGAGAGTTTAAGAATTAGAAACTTAGATGAAGATGAAGATGGAAACAGACCACAAGGTAATATAATGAGTCAAATTAAACAAAACTCAGAGGATAGTGCAGACCAAGAGGTTGGTAAGATTACTGCAAGTGTACAAAGTAGTAAACTTAAAGATATGTTAGCAGGATTAAAAAGTGACTAAAAAATGGACATGTAGTGAGCCTTTTAATACTGCATACTTAGAGCAAAAGTCTAACAGTCTTACAGTAGCACCTTGTTGTGTTGCTATTCCAAAAACTTATAATCCAAAACACTCTTTACATGACCAACCTTACTTACAACAAATAAGACAAGACTTTAAGCAAGGAATAGTTCCTAGTGCTTGTTGGTATTGTAAATACAATGAAGAAAAAGGGTTGCAGAGTCGACGTAGACAAGAACCTATTACAAATAGTATAAAAAATTTAGAAATACATGTAGGCAACTACTGTAATCTAAAATGTGTCATCTGCACAAATGCATGGAGTAGTGCGTGGAACAAAGATGCAAAAGCAATGGGATTAAGAAGTTATGAGAACTTTAAACTTGATCCAGACGCACTTAATGTAGACTATAGTATTGTTCGTTGGTTACACTTTAATGGCGGCGAGCCTTTGTTTACTAACATACATGTTAATATTTTAGAAAGAATACCTGATCCTAGTAAAGTAACAATTTACTACAATACAAACGGAACAATAAGAGTTAAACAATCTATGTTTGATTTATGGAGTAAGTTTAAATTAGTAAAACTAATCTTTAGTATCGATGATGTTGGGCAACGTTTTAATTATCAGAGAACAAATGCTGACTGGAAGACTGTACAAGACAATATGTTCTGGTATAGAGAAGTTAGTCCGGTCAATATGATGTTTGGAATAAATCGTACTATTAGCAGACTAAACAACGATTACTTACCTGAATTAGATAAGTGGTTTCGAGATTACTTTCCCACTAATAGACTAGGTGATCCAAATGATTTTAGTGAACAACTTGCGACTGGACCTACTGCACTCAACAGTAAAGTATACGAGGATTACATTGCTAAGTTAAATGCTATTCGTTCTTAAACTAAAGAAATTGTGGTAAAAACTTATAAAACCACAATATATAGTCAAACAAAAAAGAGAATACCTATTTATGGCGTCAATAAGCATCTATGCTATTATTACTATTGACATGTTAAGCCTAAATAGTAGACTGGCTATGTGCGTAGGACCACTGCTGGTATAACAGAAAGGAGATCCATATGGATATCTTAACAAACATCAAAGGATGGGCGAATGCCCTAACAGAAGTAGCAGTATCGTTACTTGCATTAGGCATTGTACTTGAAGTCTTAGTCGGCGGACAGAACGTTCCATTTTGGCCTGACATTGCTGTAATTAGCAACGTTCAAACTATCATAGCAGGCTTTTCAGCACAAGGCTTAGTAGGTCTTGTAGCAATATGGGTTTTATATCACATTTACAAATCTAAATAGAAATATAGAACTGTTACAATTATTGTAGCAGGGTGTTCCAAGCCGAGTGCCCTGCTATAATTTATTTTATATGTTGTCTTTGTTTGGCTCTATTGAGCCGTTACCAAATAAGTCAACTGCTTTCCAAGATAGATAAATTTTATACTTAGGAATCTTAGGATCTGCATCCTGCATGCCTAACAAGAATACCTTATCTGATGCAATCTTAGCCGACTTAACAAGTTCACTATTTTGTTTATCGCCTTTTTTCCAACGATACTGTCTTATAGTTTTGTATAGTAAGTCGTGAATAATTGCTGCTCTTGCTACATCAAATGGTGCTATTAACCACCACATTGCTCTTGGCACAGATGCTAAATCAGTTACAAATCCATGCGGTACTGTAATAGTTTGGTTAGTAACTTTAATTCCTACACCTTTTAGTGCTTTTATATCTTCGGCTGTTAAATCTTCTGTAGTATATGATAAACTTCTACCAAGTACCCATTTTCTAGGTGGATTAAACTCTGCCATTATTTTATTATTAAACTGTCCCATGATATAATACCCTCTCTTACAAATTTACTTATATGTAGGGGTTTCAATTGACATAATACCCTACTCATGTTATACTGTATTTAACGATAAATACTAAAAAGTAAATGGATGTAGTAATGAGAAAACAAACCAGAAGTATATTACAAGAACTTAACTCGGTTGTTCATGAAAGAGATCGTAAACATCTAATCGAAAGTCGCGGAAACAATATTATACAAAGTGCAATAAACTTAATAGAAGAAATTCATCGTAATTACGACGAAGAAACTTCTGGCGACTTAGAACGTAGAATTATCAATAGTATTAAACATAGGGACAGTAGAAAATTTGCCCGTGGTATTGATAGGATTAATGAGGCAAAAACATGATTCTTAAAGAAGGTGGGAATATATTTAAAGATGAGGAAGGTACTCCAGTTACACAACGCATCAACCAAGGAGACGTAGATCCTACTCTTGCATGGGTTGAAGCAATAACAGGCATACCTCATAAAGATTTTAAACTAGGATCAACTGGTATCAGAAGTACTAGTGGCGACATGGACATTGCAGTCAATCAAGCAGAAGTAGATAAGCAAGACTTATATAATAAGTTGGCGGCGTGGGCAAAACAAAATCATCCTGAAGATGATGTTAGAAAATGGGTAGCAAAGTCAGGCATCAGTGTACATTTTAAAACTCCTATCAACGGAGATCCAAGTCAAGGATATGTACAGACAGATCTAATGTTTGGAGATCCTAGTTGGATGAAGTTTGCAATGAAAGGCAGTGGAGATAATACTCCATACAAAGGATCGCACCGTATGATTCTTCTTGCTAGTATTGCAAAAGCACAAGGTATGATGTGGTCACCTACAAAAGGATTAGTTAACAGAGAAACTAAAGAAGTTATTACAAGAGATCCTAATCAAATAGCACAGATGCTTTTAGGCAAAGGAGCAAAACAACTTGACCTTGATAGTGTAGAAAGCATTATTACAATGATTAAACCTCGTAGCGATTATGAAACACTAGTAGCAGATGCTAGAGATAATTTTGCTAGAGAAGAACTTACGTTACCAGAGAGTAAACAGTTTTACAGAATGATAGAGTTAGCAGGACTATGAGATTTCACCAATTCAATAAGCCGTTATTATTAGAAGCAGATTCACGTATACAACATGCTGAAGATATTATTTTCTTTGAAGGCTCTGCTGGAGCAATGAGAGTTTTAAATAGTCTCAGGAATTTAGAAAAAGGTGGATACTCTGATGTCACAGTAAAGTGGGATGGAAGTCCTGCAATTATATTCGGACGTAACCAAAAAGGAGAATTCATACTTACGGACAAAGGTGGATTTGTTGCTAAAGGTTATGATGGAAAGGCTACTAGTGCAGAAGCATTAGAAGCAATGTTAAAGGCTAGACCTGGCTATGCTAAAAATCCTAAAGGGTATGGACCTTTTGTTGCAAATATGAAAAATGTATTTGCTATGTATGAAAAGGCAGTTCCAAATAGTTATGTAGGATTCTTTAAAGGGGATCTATTATACTTTAACACTCCAAAGATTGAAGAAGGAAGTTATGTATTCAAACCACAAATTGTAACATACTCTGTTGATACAAACAGTGAACTAGGAAAAAAGATTAGTGCAAGTAAAACAGGTGTTGTAGTTCACAGTCAGGTTGGAATTGATGGAACAGAAACTAAACCAACTGATACAGATAATTTTATAGGTGATGAAGTACTTGTTTTTCCTCCTGTTACTGTAGAGAAAGCACCACAGGTTCCAAACGCACCTTTAGACAATGCAGAAAGAATTATAAAGAAAGATGCACAAGCAATAGATAGTCTATTAAATAAAAGCACACTAGGAAGTCTACAGATAACAGACTTTGCAAATATACTTTATGCATATACAAACAGTAAAGTAGATACAGGACTTAGTAATTTAGGTGGTGATTTTGCACAATGGTTAGAGACTACACCAAGAGTAAGTAACAATAAAAAAGTAAAAATAGCACAGTATATTCAGGATAACGCACAAGGTTTTAGTAGTCTTTGGGAAGTAGTAAACACTATTATGAAAGTTAAAGATCAAGTCATACAGGATATGGATAACCAAAGTTCAACAGTGAAACAGAGCATTAATGGAAATACAGGTGGCGAAGGATATGTATTAGCAAGTCCAAAAGGTGCAATTAAATTAGTACCTAGGGCAACCTTTAGTGCGGCAAACCGAGCAGTACAACGGTAGGATAAATACATTTATGAATATTAATGAGATTACATGTCAGAGCAAAGCACAACATATTACAGAAGATCGTAAGCAGTTATATGAAGGTTTTTGGTTTGGTGCCATATGGATTGCAGGCGGAGTATATACTGTTTATGACTCAGTTCAAACCATAAAAAAATATGTTAATAAAGAGATCACAGGAGAAGAACTGACTGCCAGACTTGGTGCTGATTTAGCACTTGCGGTAATTGGAGGTGGAAGTGCGGCTATCTTAAAAGCCTTGGCAGGAAGTGCCGTTCGCGGCGGCAAAGCAGCATTGGGATTAGGCGATAACGCAGGTGACCTCTTAAAACAGAAAAACAATATTCAAAAGAACCTAGAAAAGTTAAAAAACTCTAAACAATATGGTGATAAGTCTCAAGCATATAAACAAGAAATTCTTAATAAAAAAGCAATAAATAAAAGACTTAAAAAAATAGATCCTAAGGTAGTAAAGAACGCTTTAAAAACCTTTGGAAAAGTGACATCGGCATTGACTCTAGTCCCCGATGGCGTAGACGCTCTTGGCAAAATGACCTACAAAGTACTAGGTGGCGAAGGTGACAAAGATCGTAACGATTCTGGTACTGGCACAACTAGTACAAACAAGTCATCATCTAATATAAAGCCTATGTCTGCCGCTGATAAAGCCACATATGGTATTACAGATATTAAGTATGATAGAAATAAAAGTCCTGAGACAAAGGCAGTATTTGACAAATACTCTGCACTAGGTGCAAAAGGGTTAGACTATAATAAAGATAATAAAATAGTAAAGCCTGATGAAAAAACAGTAAAGCCTGATGAAAAAACAGTAAAGTCTGATGAAAAAACAGTAAAGCCTGATGAAAAAACAGTAAAGTCTAATA
>ENA-OSJC01002592-OSJC01002592.1-marine-metagenome-genome-assembly--contig:-NODE-2592-length-13486-cov-15.890820_pt1 | contig 13486 bp, 14 predicted proteins | sample MGYA00237885_ERZ534234 | MGnify/ENA primary metagenome ERZ534234 (study PRJEB26413, sample SAMN06343907) | marine metagenome | isolation source: coastal waters | place: Atlantic Ocean: West Antarctic... | reverse complement strand
TGAAATCTATGAAACCTGTGAAATCTATGAAACCTATGAAAGTCCCCTCTATTATCGTTTCTCCCAAGAAATCTAAGTCGAAGATAAGAAAGAAAATTACAATCACTGTAATATCTGATTCTTCTGATAATGAAATTATTGACCTTGATGCACCAAGGGGCAATAAATCTCATAAGGGATTTATGGATTATATTAATTGTGCAAATGATAATACAACTGATAGCGAAGATTCGTCTTTCATTTATGAAAGTATAAGTGAATCTTCTAAAGATTCTTTCAACAGAGAAGATGTATTTAGCGATGAAATTGAAGAATCAGAAGAAGAATCATACGAAGATTCAGAGGGTTCGGAAGAATATTCAGAAACATCGAATGATATTTCAGGGTGTGATGAAGAAGGTGAAGATGAGGAAGAAGAGGAAGAAGAGGAAGAAGAGGGAGAGGAAGAAGAGGGAGAGGTAGATGAAGAAGAGGAAGAAGAGGAAGAGGAAGAAGAATATTCATTCACATATGATGATATGGATGAAAAATATGAAGAGTTAATTGATAAACAATCGATGTTAAATTCAGAAGAATCAAATATGGAATATTATCATTATCTCTCAAGTAAACAAAAAGAAATCTTTATGAAAAAGACAAAAGAAATTTATGAAATTAATGGTAAGAATATACCACTACGTTTCAAGATTATTGAATCCGAAATGGATATGAAGACAAAATCAATCGCAATCGAGAATATCGATAAGATGGCTGAAATGGATGTTTCAACAGGTGAACATAGTAAAATGGACCATTGGATTAATGGACTAATGAAAATACCATTCGGAAAATATACTGGTATACCAGTCAAACCCGATAGTTCCACCGAAGAAAAAAGAGATTATATTAAGAGTACATATGAAACATTGAATAATGCAATTTATGGTCATAAAGAAGCTAAAACTCATATTCTACAAGTCATTGGCAAATGGATGAAAAATCCTGATAGTGGTGGAAATGTATTGGCTATCCAGGGACCGATGGGAAATGGTAAAACAACACTCGTTAAAGAGGGTATTTCTAAGGTACTTAATCGTCCATTCGCCTTCATTGCCCTTGGTGGTGCGTCAGATTCGGCTTATTTTGATGGTCATTGTTTTACATATGAAGGTTCTCACTGGGGTCGAATTATTCAGATTCTCCAAGAATCTAAATGTATGAATCCTGTCATCTATTTTGATGAATTGGACAAAATTAGTGATACGGCCAAGGGTGAAGAAATTATACACATGTTAACTCATATTACAGACCCATCGCAAAATGGATTATTTCAAGATAATTATTTCCCTGGAGTAAATATTGATTTGTCAAAGGTGCTATTTATCTTTTCATATAATGATGAATCCAAGGTAAATAAAATTCTAAAAGACCGAATGTATGTAATTAATACTAAAGGATTCACTTGTGATGAAAAACTAAAAATTTGTCGTAAATTCCTTATACCAGAAATATACAAAACATTTGATTTTAATATCAGCGATATTTTATTCGCAGATGATATTATCAAAGATATTATTAAGGATTTTACAATGGGAGAAGAAGGTGTTCGGAATCTAAAAAGGTGTATTGAGACTATTGTCTCCAAAATTAATATCCACGTCTTATCTGATGGAGATGATGATTTATCATTTTCACTCAAGGATTTTAAAATACCCACATCACTTACAAAAGAACACGTAGATATTCTATTGAAAGATGGAAAATCCATCGATAGTCGACCCTTTGGTATGTACTCTTGAATTATGTACTCTTGAATTATGTACTCTTGAATTATGTAATCCAGGATTTATATAAAATAATTATATTGCTATTTATAAATGAAAAAGAATATATTAGGTAAAAATGCATTTCTTCAACTTTTTGCAGGGGTAATTGTTGCTGTTTTTGGCGTAGTTTCAGCATATATCGTAATCGGATTATATTCTGCGATATTAGTTTCAACAGGATATTATATCATAAAAAATAATAATAAACCCGATACTAAATTATTGGATGAATTACAGGGGGCCCAGTATGCAGGATTATTTATCGCCTTCTTGGGATTATTACCTTGGATTCAGTACTTTTTTATGAGTTTTATGGTTGAAGGTGGGTCCTATGCTTTCAATGAAATTATGAATGGATAATTTTATCTTCAACACATCTTTTAACCCAGTCTTCATCGGGAGAATCTAAATCATAATATTTATATATTCCTAATACTGGAACAATATCGTGTCTTAAATCATTTTTTTTTAGATAATATTTATATCTTGTTGAGAATGCTAGTAATTCTTCAATGTTCTTGATATGAGGATTTTTTATAATAATTTTCTTTATGAAATCGACCATATGTATTTTTGTATACCAGAGAGAATGAGTCTGTAAAATGTAAAATATATATTGATTCATAATATCATAATTATCTTTGTTAAGTATATCTTTATTATGAACAGAACAATATCCACAATTCAATAAAGACGGGGGCTTTTTACACCTTGTACCATTCTTCGTTTTGTGTCGACACCTTTTTCCGTGAAAGCATAATTCTTTAAGATTTTGTTCGGGTTCTTTAATTGCTGGTTTTATATTATAATTCATTTCCCTACAAAGGGGGCAGTCTATAAACATATGATTATTTTTATAAGAATACCTCAAAAAGCATTCATAATGTAATTGATGATTACAAGATAATGTAAAAATTGTTTTCTTTCCATCTAGTTTTTCTAAACATATCGAACAATCTTGACAATTCATTTGTACCTTCAGACTTTACATATTGAATATTTAAGTAATTTCATATACTTCTGAAACATATAAGTGTAAAGGTGTAAATAAGTATTAAAGTTTTCCTAAATTTTCAGCATACAAATATATCATAATAATCATTGCTATCAAATAAATAGTGGTAGAAATACATATTGTGAAACATAAACAAATTTTTATTTTATTACAGAATTCATCTTGTTCCCTTTCAAATCTGTTTTTTCGCAATATTTCTTCTTCAGACATTACTTGAACTCTCATTATTGGTTTCGTTTACCTGATTGGTTTCGTTTACCTGATTGGTTTCGTTTACCTGATTGGTTTCATTTACCTGATTGGTATCAAATTTTATCATTGCTTTGTTATGCGACCTACAATAATCATAGCCCAGTAGACAATTTTTATTACAGGCATTACCTTTATTTTTTCCCCGTTTAAGTATGAATTTGCAGGGTGTATTTTCTAATACACGTAAATCTTGAATTCTTTGACAATGAACTCCAACTGTCATTTTTTTAAGCCCATTTACAACTGGCATATAATCGACCTTAACTCGGCAATAGGGGCACGTGTTGCCTGTATTCTTGCCAAATTTATTGGGTTGAGACATAAAAGTTTTCACTAAACACTCATAATGAAATACATGATTACATTTTAATCGGTGAGTATATTTATCATCTAAATCAAGACCACATATAGAACATTCTTCAGACATTTGTTAATATCTGATGGGTTTTTATTTAAGTAATTATGAATTAATTAAACTAATTATATGATATTATGATAATACACCATAAAGAAAATTTTTCAAATTATCAGGTTGCTCTCTTAGGAAAACAAAAATATTCAGAATCATATACATTCATTCCTATAAAATTATATAATGGAGAATATCATAAATGTATTTTACAGACACCGCTATTGTTTACACCCTTTGGAATAAATGAATTACCCAACCACAAAAAAATAATAGATATTTCATTTTTAAACACGAGCAATGATAAATATCAACGTGAATTTTTGAATAATCTAAAAAGCATTTATAATAGAATAAAACATCATTATAAAGGTGAACACAAGTGTAATAATTTCATAAAAAAAACAGATTATGGAGAATGTATTCGTTTAAAACTTTCTGATAAGACAACTATTTTTGATGAATCAAAAAACATATTAGATGGAGTAGACAGATATACTTATGGAACATTTATTATTCATTTAAGGGGTATATGGTTGAATGAAGGGGTAATATGGTTTCAGTGGAATTTACTACAGGCTCGAATAAAGATTCCCTTTTATTTGCAACAATATTCCTTTATAGATGATAAAATTATTGATACAGATAATCAAGGAGAAATTCATAATAAATATGATAAAATGCTGAAGTTGGGTGTTCCTAAAGCAGCAGTCGAACAACAGCGTAGACTCGATGGAGTCACCAATTTTACGGGGAAATCAGGGCCACCACCGCCACCACCGCCACCACCGCCACCACCGCCACCAGTAACTGGAAATCTTTTACAATCGGTAAATATACTACAAAAAATAAAACCATCTGATTTGACATCAGTTATCCTGAAGAGTAATAATCAAAGGAAGATAAAGCCTATAATTAAGAAAAGAGGATTCGAGCCACCAACGAGAGAAGAATTACAGACAACACTTTCAAGGTTGAAATCAATCAAGTGATGTTCGTATAAGAAGATGGTATGCCAGCATAATCTTTTTCAATTTCTGATACATCATCAAGTGTAATATCCTGATGTAGGTCCAGCACGCTTTCGAGGACATCATTGTTTTTACCACCCAATTGAATAACTTGCTTGATAAGGAAATCAAGTTTAAGAGCATTAAACTTCCAGCGATTCATTTCAGATAGCCCTTCCTTATTGTCAATATAAATCATTTTTTCTGACTTGTCGTGGATATTGATTTGACAATATGGTTCAATGAAGAATTGTTTATCTGTATTGGGATGATATGGTGGTTCAATATCGAGTCTATGGGGAACAATGTAAAATCTATGACCATCCATTGTATCAATCAAGAACTTACACATCTTATTGACCATACCCATATATTTTACTGGATTTTCTTGTTCATCCATATCTTGAATTAGATAATTGCCCAGAACCCAGTATATAAGATAGTTCTCGGATTTCATATTCACAATTTCTATGGAACGAGTAACATTAAACTTTGCGGGTTTGGGGTTCAGAGATGAATGGAGTGTTGTGCATAGAGCTATGATTGCCCAATTTTTCTCTATCAATTCTTTTATTTCTCCAAGATGACCCTTGTGTTTGAAAATATCTTTGACTTTGAGCCACGCAAAATATACAATATGAGTTATATATACCATTGGTTCAATGGATGATATATCTTCACCCTGGGAGAGACGATTAACCCTGATTGCAGTACATTTTTTGAATCGATTGAGTAGTTTATGATGAACGAACGCATTTTTCCAGTGTTTACGATAATCTTCTGATGTAAGAGAAGGTTGGACAAATGGAACCAGGACAAGTGGTGGCGGAGGCGGATGTGTCGGTGGTGTTGGTGGGGGTGCGAGAGTTACGTGCGATTCAAGAGGGACGCCTGCTATATTTGATGATAATGCCGAGGGGCGAGCAGTTCTCCGAGACTCCGTGTGTGAAGGTAGACCCGCTCTTCTCTGAGGACAAGTTGTAAAATTGTGACCCGTCTGACGACAATATCTGCAAGGCATGATTTGTTATTGTTATTGTTATTTTTTGATTTAAGATATAAGTAAATCTCAAATCAAATTTGGAAGCAGATTTATATGATAAGGGAAAATCATCGTTATCTGATTTTCAAAACTAATTTAATCCTCGGTCAAAGGTATTTTATCTTTCACTTGTAGTTTTTCTTTGATGTCTTTACCGTGGAGACTCTTTTTTCGATATAATTTAAATTCATTATTACCTATAATATTCATATTATCATTATTGTAGAAACTATTATTTATAGGGATAATAGGAGGCAAATATCCATCATATGATATATTATTGCTATTATTAATATAATCTAATCGACTTAAATCGCCACCAAAGAATTCAAGTCTTAATCGACTGGGGGGGACGTTGACTTTACGCTTGTTATTGGTATTCATACTGTAATATAAATTCAATAAATTGTACTTTTCCCATATCTCTTTATTATTGAAATTATCAAAGATATATCTTGCAGCACATTCATATGAACAAAAATTACCATTTGTATGAAAAATTCCACGCGAATATTTAATGGGATAACTAATAATATCATTATCACATATTTCGTGACAACAATTCCAACAATTATATTTGTGATTAGTATTTTCTTCTGACTCAGTTATAAAACACAAATTATCATTTGTTTCAACTCCACCTATATTAATATCCATATTTTCACCATTCTTCTTTTTGGGTTTTTTGAGACAAGCTATTAAATTTATATCACCCTGATTGTCAAATACAGGATTTTCATTTTGAACGATATTATTTTTAGGCTTACGACCACGCTTCTTCTTTTCTACCATTTCATAATAAAAGAATTATCCCTTTAAATATAAGTTTAAATAGCGTTAATATAATAATTTTAAAAATTAAATATGGCTGAAATACAATTTAATTTGTTGAATCTCAATACATTTTTACTTACTGGATTAATATTTATTATAGGGGGATATTTGTATTATGAAATATTTAAACTCAAGTCTTCCATTGAAGATTTGAATAATAAATTAATGAGAAATAATTTTACAGAGGATGAATATAATGAAGAAATGGTGGATAGTTCAATAGATGATAAATTCGATGATTCATCTCATCAACCCCCACACCAACACGAACAAAATGTTCACGAAAAAATGCAATCAGGTGGCGAATCTACAGTCAATGATGCCACTAATACTTGGCTCGAAATAAATGGGGCAATGAATTCACAGGCTGATGCTGATGCTACTGCTGATGCTACTGCTGATGCTACTGCTACTGCTACTGATGCTACTGATGCTACTGATGCTACTGCTGATGCTACTGATGCTACTGCTGATGCTACTGCTGATGCTACTGCTGATGCTACTGCTGATGATGATGTTGATGCTGATATTGATTTACTTCTTGTTGATATAGAAAAAAAACAAGATTTTAATTTGATGACCGTTTCTCAACTTAAAAATATATTAACCGAATTAAGTTTACCTGTTTCGGGAAATAAGAATAAATTAATTCAGCGGATTAAAGATAATAATTCTCGAATGGTTTTGTAGTTTTTTTTTCTATCAACATAATAAATGAGCAAAGTTACAGATAATGTCGAACTTGATTTTCCAGCGCGAATGTCGGATGGGAGAATGTTTACTGATTTCAGACCTAATTGTATTCTGAATAACAAATTGAGCAAGGGAATGGGTAGTTTTGAATACAAAAATTATCTTATGGAGAATGCTTCTCAGTTAAGAAATCATTTTATTGAGGAGCAAAATAAACTCACTGAATGTACGACATGCTCTGATAATACTGTATTACCTGTGAAAACTGTACTGAACTGTAATTCGGATGGATGTAATTATGAAATTAATGATGTAAATGGTGTTGGTCAAGCTATTAACTACAACTACAATTAACTATTGTTTCCAGTTATTATTGCAGTCTAAACAGGTTATGAACTGAGTCATAGGTTCATCTGCTGAACGTGTCTGTACCTCATAATATGTACAGGACCTACTTGAACATTTACGACATTTGAAAATGTCTGTCATAGCCTCGGGTTTTAATTCATATTTAAGTTTATCCTTTTTCATATTACTTTCGATTAATTCTTTCCAATTTTCAGGAAATATATCATAATGAGATAGTTCACAGATTTTCTCGGCATTGATTTCACCACTGAGTATTCTATCTTTGAATGTGGTATTTTTAAGATATGAATCAGGTTTTATATTCGAATAGATAGACCTTATACGACCGATATAGATAGATTTGAAGTGTGTATTTGTCCACACTCTTTTGATATTATTTTTTTTAGTATCCTTAATAATAGTATTAAAGATACATTTTTCAATTTGACGACTAATTTTTTCATTATTCAATTCTTTATTTAGTAAAAGCACGCATCTATTTCTTATCTCATCATTATAACTATTTGACATATTATTTGTCATATTATTTGTTGTCATTTAATAATTAATATTAAACTAAATTATTTAAATCAAATTTAGTATTCATTGTTATCATAATCTAATTCCTCGATATTTTCAAATGATTCTTCATATTCTTCATCTGTTAATTCATTTGTATCATCTTCATATTCAACCTTTTCTTCTTCAGAATTAATTGTTTCATCGTCACTACAGTTTAAATCATCAACACTATCATATATGAAATCGTGAAATGCTGCATAATCTGATATAGTGAAATTTATAATTGATTTATCATTATATAATACTAAAAAAATATCACCATACAATGTTATTTCGGAAGAATCTTCATCTAAAAAGGTACTAATACCACCCGGGGGAAGTGTATGATTATTTTCAAATGCATTATCACCATCATACCATCCAAAACATTGAATTAAATTATCATCACTAGACCATTTATATAACAATTTTAATTCACCCTCACCCTGGCTTTTCGATATACTCTGTAGATGAGAACATTCAATTGAATTATTGATTGATGTGTCTTTTATTATATATTCATCCATGTCTCCATTTTTGAAAATGTGAACACAATTCATATTTAAAAAATTAAAGCATTAAAATCTTTAAATAAAAAACTATCTCACTATAAATGACGTTTAAAGAAGAATTATCATTTGAATCTCGTAAACTAGAATCAGAAAAAATAAGTAAAAAATATCCATCACGCATCCCTATCATTGTAGAGAAAAGTGAAAGATGTTCTCTGAATAAGATAGATAAAGAAAAATATCTAGTGCCACGAGATTTAACAATGAATCAATTTATATTCACAATTCGTAAAAGAATTAAATTAAAGGAACACGAAAGTATATTCGTAATGGTCGATTCTAGATTATGTCCAAGTAATGCCCGTTTTTCTGAAATATATGAAGATTATATTGATGATGATGGGTTTTTATATGTTGTTTATACAAGTGAAAATACATTTGGTTGATTTTTAATCTAATACTATATTAAATAATGAATTGGTTAATTTTATTTGCATTGCTTGTAGTTGTCTCAATTTCTATTAAGAATATTTCAGAAAATAACAAACAATCCTTGATACCTTATGAAATTTCTGGAACATTAAGTCTTCCTACGGAAGATGACTCTCGTATATCACAGGGTGATATACAAGATGAATCTTATGTTGATAAAGTCACACACGCTGAAGATTATCCCTATCCACAGATTAGCCGTGCATTCAAAAAATTAAGCAATGGTGAATTAATTGGACCCCTCCAAAATATAAAAGATATTTTACCATCAAGTGAACCAAGTATTCCTTATATTCGGAGTCAAAATAAACAACGAGTATATGTTCCCGATTATTACAGAAGAGATCAAATGGAAGGAAATTCGATTAATTCTTCCGAATTAAGACCCTTTACAAGAGAAGATGTTGAATCAGACCAGTCGTGGACTGATGAGAATGTATCCGAGCATCCTAAATTTTATACCTCTGATATCAAGGATGAAATAACTAATATTGGAGCATTTTTTGATATAAATAATCAATATAATGATAAATCTTCAAAAGATACAAATTCATTAGTTTATGATTCTTGTTACCTGGATAAGGATGGCACAGAATTTTGTGAAGATAATACCAGGCTCCAATTAATACCACCTAGAACAATATCTAATCCCAAAAAGTCTAAAGCACTAAGTGATATAGGATTATATAATTCTAATTCCAAAGTCATGAATGGTCATAAGTTTTTTGAAAATGTTACTGGAAAGAAAAGTTATAATGAATCGATGAGCAAACCTATTGAAACAGAGTTAGGTCTATGTTCATTTTAAAGATAATAACAATCGTTATTTATAGGAATATTATATTTTTTACACCACTCAATTCCATACTGAATTTGATACTTTGTTGGTCTTTTATTTATCCTTTTTTGTTCAATAATATGCAAACCTTTCTCAATATGAGAAATTTGTTTTTTACAATATTGAGTATTAAATTTTATCATATCATTTAATAAAATTTCATCTATCGGTCGGTCTAATTTATTATCATTGAATGAATAACAAAGTTCATTTATTACATCTTTATTATACCCTTTGTAATCAGAGCATATAACATATTTTTCAGAATTAGAAAAGCGACTAGTTTTTGGTTTGTAAAAAGAAACAGATTGATATGATTCTTTTAAGATATTAATTAATATTAATGTTTCTTTTGTAAAAATATCAAATAATTTACAGATAAATGAACCACCCTTTTTCTGTATATTAAGCGCGATAAATATTTCTGAATATATTAATTTAAGAGAATTTACTTCTTGTTTCGAATAATCATTTGAATAATCAAATCCTCCGTCACCAGTGCAAAAATCAACAGTGCCCTTTCCGATTGTTTTTATAATTGATAATACATTTATAAAATCATATAAATTACCATCACCTGTTACACCTTCAATAAAAGTAACCTTATCAATCAAAGTTAATAAATCATTCCACTTGGGAACCCTATTATTATTAGGGTCGAGTAAAGTGACACCTTGAATACTCTTTATATTTTTTTCAGGTATCAACTTTATTAGAGATTGAATAAAACCACCAGGCGCTTCAGCCAAACAAACAATCTTGTTTTGAACGTTTGAATCAATAATATCAAATTCACAATATATTTCACATAGTTTAAAATAAGAACGACTAATTGGAGAAATATTACTGAGATTGTTATTTTTATATGGACCCGTATAAACATATTCATAATCGTGAATCTGCTTTTTCACAGTTTCCCAGGATTTAGAACAATCATCGATTAATGATTTTGTCTTATTAAGGTCTGAAGAAAGTTTCAAAAAAATATCAGGGGATTCATTTAATAAAAAATATTTTCCGGAAATATTCTCTAATGCATATTTCATAACTACTATTCAATTATTCGATTCTTTTTAAGTTAAGATTTTTTCTCAAAGATAAACCAATTATTGAATGAACTAAGTTCTCTTAATAATGCATTCTTTTCTTTTATAAGACCAAATGCTTCAGGATAATATTGTTTGAGAGAAAGGTCTTTAGTATATAATTTATCTAATTCATTAATTATTTGTTCAAATCCACCAAATCCATCTGTATAACACATTTCCTTTTTACCGAAAAGAATATTTTGTTTGAATTTAGATGTCGATAATTCTAAATCATACTCCTTCATTATCTCAATAAAATATTCGAAATTTACTAGATACTCAGGGAACGCTTTCCCAATACTACTCATGTAAACATTAATTTCTTTCCCCAATACATTACTTGTATCATCTCTCTTATAAGTAAAATCATCTGTATCATAGTTTTTCGTAATAGAATAGACTATATTTCCAAATTCATCTATCATTTCTAACTGACCATCACCATTTTCATTTTTCTCGGAACTATCTTGTAAACGTTGAAATACCTTCATTCCATCATAACACGTGCCAATGAAATGACCTCCTTTCTTCAAATTTTCTGATATATTCTGAATATAACTTCGCAAAGTTAATTCATCACTGAAATAATAATGAATCGTGAATTGTGATGATATTAAATCGAAACCCTTTTTAGCAAGTCCCTTATATTTAGGAACAAGAGGCCTTAATTCTTTCGGTAAAGCCTTCTGTCTATCATATAATATATCAAGTAGCAACTTATTACGAGTAATATGTTCACCAACACACCCCTCTGTTGAAGAGATTAATTTGCCAGTATCATATTGTATAAAGAGACCCTTAGGTGTATCACGATTAAGATAGAATCGTTTGGCTGCCTTATTTACATCGGGTGAGATATCCATTCCTAAGAAGAATGAAATATCATTGTCTCTTAGATATTTACCAATATCACCTCCTCTACCCACTGATGTATCCAATACGGAAACTGATTTCCCTTTTAATCCTATGACAGAGTTAATTAATTTATCTTTCAGATAATTATGAAAATCTCGAAGAGGTTTATCTGATTCATTATCTTCAGAATATTCCATATAATAACCCTGTGTCTTATCATTTGTTACTATTTCTGAATCTTCATTTACAGTTTCAGTATTAATATCAGTGTCTCCTCTTATTAATCCTTCTGTAACAGGATATTTAATTGTTGCCCAAACATTATCGGCAACGTGGCTATTATTAGGTCTTATTTTATCCGAGCGAACTCTAAGTGGAGACCATTGTGAACCGAATGGATTTGTCGGGTCAAATTTCATTTCATAAATTAAACCATCTTGAACTTCAGTTAAGTCCTTTGAGCACATCATTTTATCTTTATGGAGGGGTATATTGCAAATATGAATAGAATCCTCCTCTGATGGCGGATTAAATAATATTTCTGTTTGTCGACGATTGTCGTGTGACATAACTTTCCACGTAAAGTCGGTGGTAATATCGCGTTTGATATCATAACCAACATACAAATGTACTTGTTGACATTTGATTGTTCTCTTATTTTTTGTAAAAGATGTTATTTTATTTACATTTTTACCATTAAATTCTTCTTTAACGAATTTTACCCTAAAATCAATCGTATTTTCTTCAGGGGGCTTCCATTTATAATTCTGAAACCAAGTTTCACTAATATCACTTTTTACAGTATCTTCGCTGTTTGAAGATACTGGGTAATACATTGGAAGATAAATGAGTCCATCAATTGTATATTCATATCCATCCTTCGCATCTAAATCAAGTATTTTCTTACTAACTTTAGAAATACCCTTGATATTAGTAAATTTAGTTGGGTCCTTTTTGTCTTTTTTCAAAATTTTTGGACCATCATAATACTGTTTATATCCTATACGAATTGTATCTTTATTTTGTATTACATTTGAAGAATCATCCTTGTAATAATAAACACCATCTCTTATTGACGATATTTCACCAGGCTTCACTAAAACATTCGATTTGAAATCGTGAATGATAGATGAACGACATAATTCACCCTTCTTTTTACTCTGCCATGGCATTGTATAAGGATGATTAGGATATTTACCATTATCTAAGTAATAAATATCAAATACCATAAATAATTCTATATCTCTACCCTTTCTATCTTTAGTGATGTATTCACCATCTAAAACGCAAGAACCACCGATATTAGTAAATACAGTTCCGGTGTGAATAATTTCCTTCTTTTGAGTAATTAACCATCCTGTTCCGACTTTATCAATAAATAATTCAGCACGAATACCATCAGCCTTCTCAGTTACCGCATAACCTCTTAAAATGGAATGGGGATTATCAACATTCAACATATCTAAACCCATCGATACAGGTTGAGGACCAACAAATTTAACATCTTTACCATTCTGTTCAGTGAGTGTTTTATATTCATCAAGTATAGTCCTTTTCTTTCTTTCACCAACAAGGATATTTTTACCAGAGATTATTCTCAATAATTGAGAGATTATTTCATTGAGTTTCACATTGCAAGTGTCAATCAGTCGACCATCTTTTTTCAAATGATTATTTTTAAGATAAGAATCAGAACTCGAATCAATAGATACAGATGTTTCGGGATTAGGGG
>ENA-OSJC01002587-OSJC01002587.1-marine-metagenome-genome-assembly--contig:-NODE-2587-length-13512-cov-3.438184_pt1 | contig 13512 bp, 18 predicted proteins | sample MGYA00237885_ERZ534234 | MGnify/ENA primary metagenome ERZ534234 (study PRJEB26413, sample SAMN06343907) | marine metagenome | isolation source: coastal waters | place: Atlantic Ocean: West Antarctic... | reverse complement strand
AAAGGTGGTTAATTTAGAAACTGATTTTCTTGAAGTTTGATTGTCACAACCTAAAAGAAACAGTATAATCATAATAAAGCTAATTTTCATTTAATTTCCTTTTCTAAGATTAAAAAATCTATTATTCATTGTCATAAGCAAGTAAAAATATACCCACCAATATGCCAAAACATGCTACACCAAGCATTGGATGACTACCAATAAATGATAATATAGTAGTTACAAATTCTAGTAAAAAAATTGCCAGACCGCCAAAAATAAGATACCAGGCTATTTGTTTATTTTTCATATTTTTACCTACTAATTCTTGTTAAATAGATTTTTAAGATTTTATTGGTAATTTTGGTTGTTCTAAATTACAAAATTTTAAGACATTTCTGGAAAAAATTCATGAATAATATTACTGATTTTTCAATAAAAACTCTTTTAGGTGGTTATGATAAGAATTTTGGTTATATAGTAACCTGCAATCGAACTGGTGCGCAAGTAGTTATTGATGCAGCTATTGATTTTGAACAAGTTTCAAAATTTATTTTTAAGGAGCCTATTGCTATTCTTATTACTCATAGCCATAAAGACCATATTAGGTTTCTTGACCAATATGCTGAAAACTATAAGAATTCATTTATAATTGGACATTCTATTTCATCTGAAAAATTTTTGAATACTAATTATAAAATCGCTAATCATAATGAAATAATAAAAATTGGAGAATTACAATTCACTTCGTTTCATACTCCAGGACATTATATTGACTCAATTTGCTACCAATTAAAACCTGTACTTTTCACTGGTGATACCTTATTTGTTGGCCGCACAGGAAGAGTGATTAATTCTGGTAGTAACTTAGAAGACTTATTTGATTCTATTTATAATAAAATTTTAAAATTACCTGGTAACACACGGATTTATCCGGGGCATGATTATGGAGAGACTAAAAGTATAACCTTATCTGATAATATTAAAATAAGCGAATTATTAAAGGCTAAAGACTTTGAAGATTTCTCAAAAAAAATGGAATATTATGAAAAAAATAGAATACCTAATTTTTGAGAAAATGATCGTTAATTATGAATCATAAACTGATAGGAACTTTTATTTTCTTTTTGTTATTATCTTTTGACAGTGGGTCTACTACTGAAAATAATTGTTTAGATTCCGAAGACAGACCTAATCATGCTTTTGAATATAAAAAGGTTGTTTTAGAGGATCTTAGTGCTTTAACAACAATTGATCCAGCTATAACTATTGGATCATATATTCGTTTTAAAATGAATGGTATTGATTTCTTAGAGGCCAATATTACAGATAATTATTGCTGCATGGATTTTCAATAAATGAATATAAAATATTATTCAACATCTGAAAACCCCTTAAGAGCAATAATTGCACTCCATGGGTGGACTGGGAATGTGAATTCAATGAAGCCTGTTGCAAAAACTTTGAGCTTAAAAGACACTAAATGGTTAATCCCCGAAGCTCCGTATTTAGCTTCAGGTAAAGGTTTTTCATGGTTTGAAGGTAATGATGAAGTCGGTTGGAAATGTGAGGAATCATTTGAAATTTTAAAAAATATCATCAAAACTCTAAGAGAGGAAGGTTTCACTTACAATCAAATTTTCATAATTGGTTTCTCTCAAGGTGCCTGTTTATCTATGGAATATATAATTCGCCAGAAGTTCTCATTAGGTGGTATTCTCCCGATTTCAGGATTTCTAAAATATAAAAATAGAGCTAAAACTGATTTTGAAAAAGAAAGCTCCAAGACTCCAATTCTTTTTTTGCACGGAGATTTGGATAAAATAGTCTATCCTAAAGAAAGCAACTTTTCTTTTAAAATCTTTAAAGAATTAGGATATAAAGTAAAGTTAGAAATATTTTCAGGAGGACACAAAATCCCATTACAAGCTCGACCAATAATTCAAAAATTTATTTTAGAACAGCTTCTATTTATATAAAAGGTTAGAAGATTATTTTTCTTCATCTTTTGGTATAAAGTCCATAGATATAGAGTTTATACAATAACGCATTCCTGTAGGCTTAGGCCCATCATTAAATATATGACCTAAATGGCCATCACATTTACGACATGTTATTTCCACACGCTTCATACCAAAACTGCTATCTTCTGTTTCTTCTATCGATTCTGGAATTGCTTCATAAAAAGCAGGCCACCCACACCCTGAGTTATATTTAGCTTCCGAATCAAATATTTTATTACCACAACCCGAACATAAGTATGCACCATCCTTTTCATGTTTATCGTATTTGCCTGTAAATGCTCGTTCAGTACCTTTTTCTCTTAAGATATAATATTCCTCTGTAGTAAGTGTTTTTTTCCATTCTGAGTCTGTTTTTTTCATTTTTACCTTTTGATCATTTTTGTTAGAAGATCTGTTTTTATCTTCAAAATTATTTTGACTGTAGATATTAGTTGGGAAATAGATTAGACAAAGAATAAATAAAAATAGAATCTCTTGCTTTTTATAAATAAAACTCATTTTACTTTATTCCTTCCATAAATAATTAAAGTGCCTGGGAATTTTTTGGATGCATTTGTTTGAAAAGTTTGAACATCTTTTAAACCACAATCCTCAAAAAGTATTTTCCAATCTTTTTTTGAGAGTAACTTCATTTGAGTATTTAAATCTTTAGGCCAGGAATGGCTTTCCACATTTTCCAAATAATAATCAATTCCTGAAATAATTTGACCATTCGGCTCTAACCATTTTTCTAACATATGAGATAGCAGAGACTCAGGTTTATTAAAATAATAGAGCACCTCCATACTATGAATAATATTAAACTTAGATTTTGGAGTCCATAACATTAAGTCTTTATATATATAAATACCTTTGGGATCAATTTTCTTTGCTTTTTCAATCATTCCCTTTGCTCCATCAATTCCAATTGCCATTTTACAAAAACTATGTTTTTTAATTTTGCGTACCACCCAACCATTTCCACAACCAGCATCAAGAAAAGTAAAAGGAGTAATTTTATTTTTAACTAAAAGATTTAACATTGTTTCAACTGCATTCGAATGATTTTTTTCCATCCCTTGATCTTTATCATTCTCTGCCCAATCATTAAAAATATCTGTAGCTTTTTTGAACATAGTAATTATCGGTAATAGTTTAATGTACTTGAGGCGGCTAAGCCGATGCTAATGAAGTATAAAGCCCCTGAAATTTCATCTGGAAGATTAAAAAATGAATCAGCAAGAATAACCGATCCACCTGCGAATCCCATCCATATAAACATCAAAAATATTTTTTTTAAATTTAAATACATTATAAATAAGTAGACCATATCAAGAAATAATAAAATAGAACATAACCTAAAAAAGCTAATATTATTCCTCTAATAAAATATGTTTTCATCTTTTATTGTATTTTATCAGCTATCGTTAATATATCAAGAATATAGTGCTTAACATCATAATTCATATCTCCAGTCCATGATTCAAAACCTATAGTAAGACCTTCTGATAAAGTATAGAAAGCTAATACGTTTCATAACTACTCCTAATTTAAAATTTTCTAAAAATCTCCGTAATCAGAAGAATTCTTGATTAGAACTTATTATAAAGTCCCTTTAAAAATTTAATAGAAATTATTTCTGGTATAATCACTATTGTCTGTCCCTAATTCAACTGGAAATGCAAACATATTAAACGCTAATGAAACACGTTTAGATAAACTGTTATTTCTATTTACAGAATGACTTAATTCAGATTTAAATAAAACCATTTTTCCTTCAACAGCTCTGATTTTAAGCTCGTCCCAACCCTCGAGATTCTTTTTTCTGAATTTTAAATCTCCAGATAAAGGTGGGACTTTTAAATAATAAATACCTGAAAAAAGAGAATTTTGTTTGTGATCATGCCAACCAGTGGATTCATTAGGAGTCGAGATATTAAACCAAAATTCATTTTTTTTAAAACCAAACTCTTTACACGGAACAAGAGTAGACTTATCATAATATTTTTTAACAGTTTTATACGCAATATTAAATAAAGTCTTAACTGAATTGACATATGATAGGTCTATATATTGATTTTCCCATCTACCATTATTTCTATGCGAATAACTAATACTGTTTAAATTTTTATTAAGATTTTCAATTATATCCAAACGATCTTTCTCTGAAAAAGTAGGGAAAATTTCTAGAATAGAATCAAAATCTGAATTCAAAATTATTTTTTTTCTTTAATATTATTTAAAATACCTAGATGAGAAAATCCGAATGTCTGATAAAGGACAGAAAAGATGAATGAAGCGACAATCAGCTTCTGTGAAATAACTTGAAAAATTAGCGCAGAATTATTTACATCGGCTGACGGAGCAAAATTTAAGACCCCGACATAAAAAACAATTGAAAGGAAAAAAATAAGATACCCAAAAGCATACCTTTTTAATATTTTATTAGATCTAAATATTGCAAGTGTGTAAAAAAAAGCAGTGACAAGAAAACAGTTAAAAATATTATTTGCAAAGAATTTATGTGAATCAAGTACAAGATCTGAAGGTGTTAAACCTGTTCCAATTAAACAGATTGATCCTCCAAAAGCAAATATTGTTCCTATTAGTGAAAAATAATAGTTTATCATATTATTTTTAAACAGTGATGGCAGTGTCAAATAATAAAAAATAAAAGTTATCCCCACGATTGTTAAAGAAAATGAAAAAATGATCATTGATAGATAATTTGGCTCACCATTTCTCGCAGTATAAGACCCCATATCTGAAAAAAAATTTTCTGTAAATGTATATCCAACGACCGAGGAATTATACATTGTCCCACCTGGATACACTTGCATTCCAATCAATTGAAGAAGAATAAACAAAAAGGTTGCAATACGAGGTATCATTACGAGCCTTGCATATTTACTTAAAAGATCATTATTCTGACTATAATTCATAATTATATTTTACATCAATCACGTATAAAATAGATTTAATCTATTTTGAGTATTTTTTCCCTTTCAATTTAGAGTTTAAGCCTTGTTACTATTTGGCAATTCCATAATAGTTTTGAATCCTATAATAGCTGCAAATATTATAATTAATTTTATATAAAAAAGATTATCAGGTAATGCAAAAAATATTGCAAAAAATACAAAGCTCCACATACAAACTATTGAAATTAATTTAGCTTTAAAAGGCATACCTTTCCCTTCACGATAATTTTTTACATGAATCCCAAAATACTTGTTATTAATGACCCAATTATATAATTTTTGAGAACTTCTAAAGTAACATGCTGCAGCTAAAACCATGAAAATAGTAGTTGGTAAACCTGGAACAACAACACCAATAAGGCCAATGCCAGTCAATAAAAGACCGCCTAATAACCAAAGGCCTCGAGTAATTATATTACTCGATAATAATATATTATGTTGATTCTGACTCAATTATAGTTCGGAAAATTGAAATGAAACTATTCCACTTGTATAATCAAGAAACTGAACTTTATAGGTTGTGTGTCCAACACCTTCATAAATAATCCATGTAATCTCTTCCAGCACACTTACTACATGAGTTGTCATATTATAATCTAATATTGCCCAATCACCACCATACTCAACATCACTATTATTTTCAAACCATTCAGAGGAATTCTGATCTGGCGGAACTGTTAAATCAGCGAATGGATAAACGGATGTCTGAACATATACATTACCTAAAACAATGCAAGGCATTCCAAAAAGCTGTCCTTCAAAGTTGACCTGTTTAGCTTGAGCCGAAATATGCCATACAGATGCAGAGTCGACTTCTGTTTGAGTTGCTAAATTATAATAAAAATTAGATTCCATTATATCATTTGTTACCACTGGGGTAGAATTAGATATAATGGCCTCATTATCCTCACTATCATTACATCCTGAAATGAATAGAGAAAATAAAATTATATAAGGTGTTATTTTTTTCATTTTGTTTCCTTTATTTTTCTTTTTTTATTTTTCTTTGTATTTCAACATATGTAACTCTTCCAATATATGGTCCATACGTATTATTTGTATGATTACTCAGATTATTCAATCCAAACATAATTTTATAATTATGGTTTAGTTTATATTGCACTGTCAAATCAGACATAATATATGGACGTACTCTTTTTTGAGAAGATTTATAATCACCTAACTCCGGGTCAAATTCTTGTGGAAAATAGCTACCAACTAATTTGTTATTTATCGATAATAAAATAAAGTTTTTAAAAATAGAAAATGAAATCCTAGAACCAAATGAATGAGGAATTGTATTTGGGATGATTTCACCTTTTCCATTAAGGTTTTCAACGTAATTATAAGTAGCGCTTATGGATATTTTAGAACCGATTGCCCATTTAGAGGTTAATTCGATCCCACTAAATTTTGCTATACTGATATTACGATAACTCAGTAAACCTGGTTCTAAAGAGTAATCTTCAATTAAGTTTTTAAATTTATTTTGATATAAGAGAATACTAAATTGAAAATTTTGATTATTAGTATATTCACTTCCAAGAGTCACTCCTTTGGAAGATTCAGGTTTTAAATTTTGGTTACCAATCACTCGGTATCCAAACTGGATATGCTCCCAATCTATAAGCGATTCCATAAAAGATGGTGATCTAAATCCAAATCCGTATGCTCCTCTAAATTTCCAATTTCTGTTTTTTTTATATGAAACTGCAAAACGTGGACTAACAACAACTGTATCTTGAAAACGATCCACACGTAAACCTGTTACAAAATCAATATTATTAAAAATATCTACATCAGTTTGTATAAAGGCACCATTTTGATTTAAAGATTGGTTTCCCCCTTTTATTCTATCGCTCGAATATTCAGGCTGAGAAAACTCCATACCATAAACAAGGTTAAATCTTGGATATATTTTGGTATACATTATTTCATATTCAAGGTCTTTCTCACCTGTTAAATTTTTCGTGTTTACCTCATTATTAATTTCTGTTATTAAATAATTTCTTGAGTAATTAGAAACTCGGAGTGATTGCTCCAGTGTGGCTTTTTCTGAATATCTCCAATTATATCGGAGCGAAGCTTGTGATCTTCTGATTTTTGTAGAATTATTAAAGAGGATATCACCAAATGCAGAACGTGCTGACCCATCTTCATTCTGACTATATGTCTGAAAATTCAAAAAAAAAGAATGCTTGTTTTTATTAGACCAACTAATGTCTGTATTTGTATTTATTTTATCAATATGATCCGCTGAAATATATTCAAACTGTTGACCCTTTGAAAAACTTTGATATGTCAAATCTGTATAAATAGTGACTTTATTCAAGGGTAAAACAATACTTGATGATAAAATATTATTTAAAGGATCTTTCCTAATTTGATTTAAAGTTCCACCAAAGCTGGTTCCTCTATAACTTAAATTAAATATATTTTCTTCATTCCTCTTATCTGTAATGATATTGATAATTCCTCCCATTGCATCTGTACCATATAGTGCAGATCCAGGACCTTTGGTAATTTCAATTTTTTGAACTCGATTAATACTGATATGACTTAAATCTACACGATTATTATATCTTCCAGTTATAGGTTGTCCATCTTTCAAGATTAAGATATAACGTGAGTCTAAACCCAAAAGATTAAATATTGATCCACCATCAACATTAACAGAATTAGAAACACCGGCTCGTTGATTCAATAGCTCATTAATTGTAACTGCACCTGAGCCTAAAATTTCTTTTTTTCCTATAACTTCAGTTGCAACAGGGACATCTCTTAATAAATAGCCACTCCGCATGCTTGTTACAACTATATCTTCCATCTGTAATAATGATTCTTTTAACTTAATAACCAGAGGAGTCTCTAAAATATTAATCGTAAGAGAATAACTCTCATAAGCGATATGGCTGAAAACTAGTTTTGGCTTATCATTCATATTATGAAATATTTCAAATTCACCTAAATCATTTGAAACTGTACCAAGCTTAGTTTTTGGAATAGTAATATCAACGTTACTAATAGGCTTTCCATTGTTTACATCAATAATCACACCACTAATATTTCCGGCTGTAACAGTAAGTATTAGTGAAAAATAAAGCAGAAATTTTTTCATCAAAATATAAGGTTATTAATGAACTTATTGTTCAGTATGTGGGTCCGTTATTAATTGATTTAATAACTTCTCAATTTCTTTTTCAGAAACAGAGTTTTTTCTATCACCCATAAAGACCAGTCCCATAAAAAGGCCACCCAAGGCTTTAAACATCAGCTGAGGTTGAATTTGGGGAAACTCACCCGCTTTGACTCCATCTTCGAGTAAGCCATGAATCACCGTATATAATCGATGTTGATATTCTTTCCATAGTTGTTTTTCTAGTTTGACAGCTTTGGGAGCATTAAATAGAAATTCAAATAAACCCGGTTTATTTTGAGCACTTTCGGCAATTTTCATCAAGAGATTTACAAAGGTTCGTCTAGGAGACTCTTGATTTGCAATTACAGGTTCTAAGGATTCCCAAATTTCTATCCAACCATCATTTAAAATAGCCGAAAAGACATCTTCTTTTGATTTAAAATAATAATACAAAGTAGCTTTTCCAAATCCGGATGAGTTTGCAATCTCATCCATGGTTGCACCTTCTAAACCTTTATCTTTAAAAACGCTTAAGGCTCCTTCTAAAATACGTTCCTTGCGCATTTGTCTTTCTTCAAATTGTCGTTCTGAGATTGGCATATATATATATAGTTTTTTTATTCGACTCCTTATTCGAAAATTAAAACATATACTAGATTTAAGCAAAATGAAATTATAACAATCACTTTTTTTTTTTAAATTCAATTACTAAAAAATACACAATCAAAAAAGGTTAAGACTATGAATCAAAAAGATGTTATAAACTCATTAAATAAAATTTTAGAACTTGAACTTGCAGGTGTGGTCAGATATACTCATTATGCTTTTATGGTTCAAGGCCCTTATCGTTTATCCGTTGTCCAATGGCTTAGAGATCAAGCACTTGAATCTTTAACTCATGCTGAAGCTGTTGGTGAGCATATTACAAGTTTAGGCGAACATCCCACTCTTAAAATAAGTGACTTACTTGAGACACATAAACATTCCACAGAAGATATTTTAAATGAGTGCCTTGAGCATGAACGCGAAGCCATCAAATCATATTACGTATTGTTAAAGGCTGTAGAAGGTGGGTCAATAATGTTAGAAGAATATGCCCGCACCCAAATTGCTATGGAAGAAATGCATGAAGCAGAATTAAAAAAGATGTTAAGGGATAATTTTTAATTATTTTCAAAAAGGTTAATAAATTCAAAAACTTAATATAATTATTAATTTAAAGAAAAATCAGATATCTAGCTCCTAGACTCGACAGTTCGAAAACTTGAAAAGTTACCAATTGATTCGATCATAAATCGCTAAAGCAGAATCTGAAGGGAAAGTTTTCAAATATCCGTAACCTCTTAAAATTGATTCTATCTGTAAAGATAAACCTGACTGATAATAATCAACAAGGTAATCTAAATTTTTAACCTCTTCTTTATTTTTTTTATATTCTTTAATACGTTTTGCTGCATTTATTACCGGTATGATTTCATCATTCTTAGTTTCTAATAACGCATGGAGAAAAGTTTTATATGCAGTCTCACCATCTCCTTCTTCTTCTCCTATCATTATGTGTAATTGAGGGTGGAAATCCTGAAGAAAATTAAATGCTTCTATTTTTTTCAATAATAACTCTCTTTCACTTATATGCTTTTTTAATTCACATGAATGCAAAGAAAATAAAAATAAGATTATATAAATAGGGTTTTTCAATTTGTATTTATTTAAGAATTAAAATGCTGAAATTATTTAAAATAGATAAAAAGGATCATATTAGAGGCTAACTATTTATTAATTCTTAGCTCTTTTTGTATTTAATCCAAACCTTTTTTCCATTACTACCTCCACCGCATTATACAACTGAAGGAAGTGGTGTAATGAAATAGTGACGTTTAGATTATCCTTTACAAGTAAAAGTACTACATCTGTAGTGGAGCTATTTATTTTTTTGTATTTATTTATCAAGTAATTATGAAAAAAACGAAATTGGCAGGATTTCATTTTCATTTCAATATTACAAAATGAAACAGATATTTTATTATTCTGCTTAATTAAAGAGATTAAAATTGGTTTTTTATTATATAATTGAAGCATAAGAGATTCTTTTAAGTGGTTTTTCTTTAATGATAATGAGACTAGTTCTCATTAAAGAAATTAAAAGAGATGATTAGTTTATCAAAGCTTTAATTTTAAAAAAGAATATTTAAATTGTTTTAATTTTCACTATCTCGATTTATTCATTTTTTCGAGAACATGAGGTGCGAAGTAGCTAAAAATGCCATCTGATCCGGCTCTTTTAAAACAGATTAAACTTTCAAGAATTGCATCCTCTAAGTTTAAAAAACCCATTTTTGCAGCTGACATTATCATTGAATATTCACCAGAGACTTGATAAGCAAATATCGGGATCTTAAATTCTTCCTTACATTTTGAGATTATATCTAAATAAGGTAATCCTGGCTTTATTATTATCATGTCTGCTCCCTCTGAAATATCCATTGAGACTTCATATAAAGCTTCATTTGAATTTGCAGGATTCATTTGGTACGATTTTTTATTTATAGGCTTGAGTAATTTACTCGACTGAATTGCATCCCTAAATGGGCCATAAAAACAAGAAGCGTACTTAGCAGAGTAAGACATTATTAGAGTATCTTTAAAACCATTACTTTCTAAAGTCTTTCTAATACTCGAAACTCGACCATCCATCATATCTGAAGGAGCTAAAATATCACATCCTGCTTCTGCTTGTACTAGTGCCTGTTTTTTTAGAATGGATATAGTTTTATCATTATTTACTTTATCATTGTGAATAATCCCATCATGTCCATGGCTTGTGTAGGGATCAAGAGCCACATCACAAATAATGCCAAGTTCAGGAAAATATTTTTTTATTTCTTTTACACAACGACACACTAGATTGTCAGAATCAAGAGCTAAGGATCCGGTTTGATCTTTTTTATTATTTTCTATATACGGAAATAGTGCTATAGCTTGAAGACCTATTTTAACTAATCGATCAATTTCTGGAATTATATTATCAATTGAGTAACGATAAATAAGAGGCATTGATTTTATTTCTTTTTTTTTATTTTGTCCGTCCATGATAAAAACTGGCCAAATTAAATCATTTGAGGTCAATAAGTTTTCAGATGTTAGGTTTCTTGAGAATTTTTGCATCCTTGTTCTTCTGAGTCTTGTTGAGGGAAAAGTTCTATTTATTTTTTTCATATTAAGTCGGTGTAAGGTTTGAGTACAACAAAGATCAAAATACCAAATAGAAGAATAAATGGTATTTCATTAATTAATCTAAAAAATTTAGAAGTTTTTTTATTTTTATTTTTAGAAAAAGCTTGGACATATCTTCCCAAATTAATATGATATAGCGTTAAGATGATTACTAAAACAAACTTAAGAACAAGCCAAACATATAATCCTAATTTGAATGCCATAAAAAGTCCCGTAACCCAGACTAAAAGAGCAGAGGGATAAGAGATATAATAATAAAGTCGTCTTTCCATTACTTTGAAAATATCTGAAGTATTTGGGCCTACATTTTTTCCTGCATGGTAAACAAAGATTCTTGGTAAGTACAATAATCCAGCCATCCAAGCGACTACAAATAGAATATGAAATAATTTTGCCCAGAGATAAAGATTATTCATTTATTATCACCACTTAGCAATTGGAGGTAGTGACATCAAAATGGCTTCGGTATTACCTCCCGTCTCTAAACCAAATTTTGTTCCTCTATCATAGACTAAATTGAATTCAACATATCTCCCCCTTTTGAGATATTGTTTTTCTTTATCACTATCAGTCCAACTTAAATCTTTTTTTTCAGTCAAAATCTTATCGACATATTTTAAAAAATATCTCCCAACATCTTTTACAAATAAAAAGTCTACGTCCTTTTTAGTATTTAAATAATCAAAGAAAATTCCACCCACTCCGCGCGATTCATTTCTATGTTTTATAAAAAAATATTCATCACACCATTTTTTATACTTTGAATAATAGGAAGTGTTATGCCTATCACACATAGATTTCAGACCTTTATGGAAAGAGGCTTTTTCATTTTCAAAATTTAAGCAGGGGGTTAAGTCCATACCCCCACCAAACCATTGTTTAGTGGTAACCAAAAACCTTGTATTAAAGTGCATTGATGGAATATTAGGATTATGAGGATGTAAAACAACGGAAATGCCTGTAGCCCAATAGGAAGGGTCTTCTTTTGCACCTGGAATTCTATCTCTCATTTTATCTGAGAATAAACCTGAAACGGTTGATATATTTACGCCGCCTTTTTCAATCAAATCTCCTTGGAGTGTGCTCATTAAACCACCACCTGAATGAGAATGATTCCATTTTTTTTCAGAGAAGGTGCCACCATCATGGTTTTGAATCATTTTAATTAGATCTTCTCGCAAATTCTTAAACCATAATTCTGTTTTTTTTTTCATAAGATCACCAACCTTTTATATTCTCATCAATAATATTTTTGATCATACTGATATGGTCTTCCGCACTATTTAAACAAGGTATATAAACTAATTCTTCTCCACCATTTTCCTCAAATAGTTTTGAATATTGGATTTTAATTTCTTCTAATGTCTCCAAACAATCAACACTAAACCCTGGCGAAATAACATGCAACTTACGAATCCCTTTTTTTGCAAGATCAATAATAACCTCATCAATGTAAGGTTTAAGCCATTCTTCCCGACCAAATCTTGATTGAAAAGCTAATGTATAGTTTCTTTTCTTTAATTTTAAGTTCTCGGCTACTAACCTTGCGGTCTTATGACAAAAACAAAAATAAGGGTCTCCATTAATCAAATATCTTTTTGGCATTCCATGAAAACTAAAAATTAAATGCTCTATATTTGATTCGTTTTCTATGGTACTCGAAAGAGAAGATATATAGTCAGGTCGATCATGATATCCATTGACAAATCTTAAATTAGGTGTCCATGACCACTCGGATAAAACATTTGTAACTTCATCTAAGGTACTTGAACTTGTCGGAGAACCTGCTTGCGGGTAAAGAGGTAAAACTAATATTTTAGAAATATTATTTTTTTTAAATTGGCTAAGTACTGATTTAATTGAAGGGTTGCCGTATCTCATACCCAAGCCATAAAAATTATTATTATTAGTATTATCGTTCTCAAGATTAGTTAAGATACTTTTCATTTCAACTAGTAGCGGTGAGCCTTCATTGGTCCAGATTTTTTTATATAGTTTAGCTGATTTTCTTGGTCTAAGGTTTAATATAATTACTTTTAAAATTAACAGCCATAAAATGCGATTAATATCAACAACTCTTCGATCCATAAGAAATTGATTTAGATATCTTTTAAGGCTTTTTTTATCTGGAGAGTCCGGTGTTCCTAAGTTAGTTATTATAATACCAATCTTTTCA
>ENA-OSJC01002585-OSJC01002585.1-marine-metagenome-genome-assembly--contig:-NODE-2585-length-13519-cov-11.847270_pt1 | contig 13519 bp, 13 predicted proteins | sample MGYA00237885_ERZ534234 | MGnify/ENA primary metagenome ERZ534234 (study PRJEB26413, sample SAMN06343907) | marine metagenome | isolation source: coastal waters | place: Atlantic Ocean: West Antarctic... | reverse complement strand
GTTGTGATTTTAGATTCAAATCCTCTACCACTCATTGTTAATACAAAAGAACCTTGAATTTCATCACAAGCACGAACACATCTTCCACAGTTAATACAATTATCTAAATTCATTCTCATATAATCATGAGAAGTATCTCTTGGAATACCTTTGTGTTGTTTTGGAGTGTTGTATCTATGATCTGATATACCTAAATCATTAGCAACATCTTGAAGTTCACAATTATTATTAACTTCACAAGTACCACATTCCATTGGGTGGTCGCTTATAACAAGCTCAACAATATTTTTTCTTAATTCTGTTAGTTTTTCATTATTCGTAAAAATATGTTGGTTTTCTCCAACTGGTGTATGGCATGATGCTACAATTTTAGTTGGTCCATCTTTAATCAAAGCAACCTCAACAGAACAAACTCTACAAGCTCCATAAGGTGCTAAGTTTGGATCATTACATAAAGCAGGAACTGTTTTTTCACCAAGATAGCTTTCTACAAATTTTAAAACAGAGGTATGGTTTGTGCCAATTTCATATGGTTTACCATCTATGTAGGCTATTTTTCTTTTTTCTGAACTCATATTACCCTTTAAAATCTATCTTAGTTTTCATTTACCATATCATCCTTCATTTCATCACCAAAATATTTTAATATATTCATGATAGGAGTAGGTATTGCCCCACATAGAGCACATAAACAACCATTTTTCATTGTTAATAGTAAATCATTTAATACTTTTAATGGAATCTTAGCTGTTTTACTTTTTAACTGATCAAACATTTCCTTACCTCTATAAGATCCAAGTCTTCCTGGAAAACACTTTCCACATGATTCTTCAGCAGTAAATTCAAATAAATGGTGAATATATTCAACCATTGGAAAATCCTTTGGAATACTAACTATACTCGCGTGACCAAGCATAAAACCAGCTGCGGTAAATTCTTGAAAATCTAAATTAAGTTTTTCAGCTTCTGCAATCGGTATCACACCACCTAGCGGTCCACCAATTTGCAACGCTTTTATTGGTTCTTTAAATCCACCACCAATATCATTTAAAACTTTTTTCATGGGAGTTCCCATTTCAATTTCATAAACACCTGGATTATTAAAAAAGCTGTCAAAACAAACTAATTTAGTACCAGCTGATTTTTTATTACCTATTGCTGCAAATTTTTCTGCACCATTTAAAAGTATTCCTGCAGCTGCAGCTAATGTTTCAACATTATTAACAACTGTCGGTTTTTTATACAATCCTTCAGTAACAGGAAAAGGAGGTCTCACCTCAACTTCTGCTCTACGTCCTTCTATTGATGCAATCAAAGCAGTTTCTTCTCCACAAATATATGCTCCTTGACCAATACATATATTCAGATCAAATGAAAATTTTGTTCCAAGAATATTTTCTCCTAATAAACCATCTTTTTTTAAAGAGTTAATGGAAGCATTTAAAGATTCAATTGATTTTGGATATTCTCCTCTAATATATAAAACTCCTTCATCACCACCAATAACATAACCACAAATAACCATTCCAAATATTACTTTAAGAGCCTGGTCTTCTAGCAAGTACCTGTCCGAGTAAGCACCAGAGTCACCTTCATCTGCATTACAAATGACATATTTTTTTTCTGACGGTGCTTTACTACAGTAATCCCATTTCAGTCCAGTTGGAAAGCCAGCACCACCTCTTCCAGTTAAATTTGAATCTAAAAGAGTTTTAACTATTTCTTGTTTGTCGGTATTTATGAATTTTTCTAAATGTTGTTTAAACTTATTGTTATCAGAAATTTTATCATCCATTAAAAAACTTGTTGATGCAAAACTTTCCGAATAAAATTTTTCTTGTTCTAAATCTTTACCTTCAATTATATCATCAATTTTATTGATATCATTACCCGCATAATTTTGTCCGTTATAATGAAAAGCATTATTTTCATAGCAATAACCAAGGCAAAACATTTCACCAACTTTATCGTCTCCAAGTTTTTCTTTTAATTTTTTCTTTAAAGGTTCTTGAGTTCCAGCACACATACAAGCACTTCCATTACAAACAAAAGCTTTTTTCTCTCTATGTGAGGGTCTTAAAAATTCATAAAAACTTTCCGCACCATGAATAGTGGAAACACCCATGTTGTATTCATCAGCTATTTCTTTAATGCCGTCTGAATTATTAGATTTTAAAGATCTTTCATAAACTTTTTCAAAAAGATTATTCTTTAAACCAATTCTTCCAGATAGATTGCTTATATTTTTTGACAATTTTACCCTTTACCCTTTTTAATAAACTCAATTATTTATTATAATTCTTTCTTTATTACTATAAATATTAAAGCTGTCCTCTTTTACAAAACCAATCAACGTCATGTCAAACTTATAAGCCAAATCTATAGCGAGACTGGTTGGCGCACCCACACCAATTAAAACACCTATATTGGCCATAAGAGCCTTTTGTACTAAATCAAAATTAAGTCTTCCAGAGCAGGTTAAAAATTGAGAACTATTATCAAGTAATTCTTTTTTTAATACGAATCCAATTAATTTGTCTAAAGCATTATGTCTTCCAACATCCTCTTTAACGGCAATTATGTCTCCACTAAATTTAAATAATCCACTCGCATGAATACCTCCTGTTTTTGAAAATTCAGACTGGTTTTGTCTCAACATATTAGGAGATTTCATTATTGTTTCGTATTTTATTTTAGGGAAAGATTTAACTATTTTATCTTTCTTAATAATTTCTAGAGAATCTAGAGATGTTTTTCCACAAACACCACAAGAAGAGTTGGTTAAGAAATTTCTTTTAATCTTATCAATATCAATATTTTCTGCGTTATTTATTGTTACAACAGCTTTATTTTTTAACTTATATTTACCAACTGGCTCACCAGCTAATTCAATACTTTCTATATAGTCAATTTTTTCAATTACTCTTTCATTAAAAAGAAAGCCTCTTACTAAATCTTCATCATCACCAGGTGTTCTCATGGTAATAGATATAGTATTCTCAATCCAATTTTCTTTTTCTTTATATTTTATTATTATTTCAAGGGGCTCCTCTATGGATACTTGATCATCAACCTCTCTTAAGTTTTTTGATTTAAATTTTAAGACTTTATAATTAGAATTCATTTAGCTAGTATATTTAAACTAGCTAAATTTGAAACAATGAAAAAATTAATTTTATTAATAGCTTATGATTATTTTCTTAAAAAAAGCGATTTATAAAAGTCATAAATCGCTTTTTTATTAATAATCTTATTTTTTTTGGTATTTTACTGCCTCTTCTGAGCCATCGGTAGCTGTACCTTTGCTGTATGAGTGAGCACCCATTCCAGCAAGTTCACCATTTTGAACAATTAGATATTGATTTCTGATTTCTTTCTTATCAAAAAAACATTCTAAAATTTCTCTTACGCCATCTGCATACCTTGTTTGGGCAGATAGAGAAGTTCCAGATGTATGTGGTGTCATACCATGATGAGGCATTGTTCTCCAAGGATGATCATTAGGAGCAGGTTGTGGAAACCAAACATCACCAGCATAACCACTTAACTGACCTGATTTAAGTGCAGCGGCAATTGCATCTTTATCACAAATTTTACCTCTAGCAGTATTAACTATGTAGGCACCTTTTTTCATTTTATTTATCATTGTCTCGTCAAAAAGATGCTCAGTTTCTGGGTGGAGAGGACAGTTAATTGTCACTACATCACAAACCTTAACCATAGATTCCACAGACTCATGAAAAGTTAAATTTAACTCTTTTTCAACAGCATCAGGCAATCTATGACGATCAAAGTAATGAAGATGAACATCAAATGGCTTCATCTTTCTTAGAGCATCTAAGCCAATTCTACCAGCTGCAACAGTTCCGATATGCATTCCTTCTACATCGTAAGACCTTTGAACGGCATCAGCAATATTCCAGCCACCATTATTAACAATTGCATACTGAGTATGATAATCTCTCACCATTGATACAATCATCATAACAATATGTTCAGCAACTGATCTGGAATTACAGTAAGTTACCTCAACAACATCAACTTTACGATCCATAGCCGCTTGTAAGTCAACATGGTCAGAACCAATTCCTGCAGTGATAGCCATCTTTAAGTTTGGAGCAGACTCCATCTTTTCTCGTGTTAAATAATATGGAAAGAAAGGTTGTGAAATAACAATATCAGCATCAACAAGTTCTTTATCTGCCGTACATCCATCACCATCTTTATCTGAGGTAACTATCAGTTGATGACCATTGCTTTCTAGGAATTTTCGCAATCCTAGTTCGCCAGAAACACAGCCGAGTAATTCACCTTCATTAAAATCTCTTCCATTTGGTGAAGGAAGAGTCATTCCATCGGGATATTTATCTATTTTTGGAAGATTGTCCAAAGCATAACTTTTGGGCATTCCATTTTTTGGGTCGTCGTATAAAATACATAGTATTTTCATTTTGTACTTTTCTCATTTCTTTACCCTTTTTGGTTTTTTACCCTTAAGTTAATATTCGCTTAGCAAATAATCTATATTCATCATCTGTATTGATCAATAAAAAAATAAATGAAAAAACAATAAAAAATGTAATAAAAATATCTATTGTAACTACAATTATCTTAAATCAACTCTTCCAACTACTTGGGTAGTTTTTCTTTAAAATGAAACGATTTAGAACAATTGCGTAAGCAATGATTATTATTGAACCAAAAATAATTGGATTTAATAAAAAATCGTATGAAACAGCGCCAAGTATTATAACAATAGGGTTACCACCTGCAGGTGGGTGTGTTACACCAAGAAGTATCATTACAAAGATACCAAGACCTACAGCAACAGCTATTTGTAAAAATAGATCTACTGGAAGAAATTTTAAAATTAATACTCCAACTATTGATGTTACTAAGTGTCCAAAAAAAACATTTTTAGGTTGAGCAAAGGGACTTTCTGGATATCCAAAAAGCAAAACCATAGAAGATCCAAATGATCCAGCTAGAAATAGTCCATATGGAGTTTCAAAACTTAAAAACGATAAAGTACCAATTGCGATTATTGAAAATATTAAAGCAAATAGAGCTCTTTTAAAATTTTCTTTTATTATATCAATCATATAAACTCTCTTTTCTTTACCCTTTTAGTTGAATTAAATACTTTAGATTAACTTATTAGCATTAATGATTTTATTACTATGCTAAAGCTTTAGTGCTTTTGCAAGTGTTTTAATTGGCAAAAGTAGACACTCTTTTCTCGATAAGTTTTTTTGGTCTAAAATTTCCTTAAAATCATGCCAGTGTTTTTCTAATTTTACTTTGACATTATCAAATAATTTATCCCCTTCAGAGACCAGTGTTTTAATGTCATCTATCTTTTTATCTTTGATTTTTCTTGATAATAAACTGACAGACGCTTGACAATATACACATGATTTACACTGATAACCCATATCTTTAATTACATCGTTCTCAACAATTAAGCTTATTTCCATTTCATCACCACACAAGGGATTCTTATTCTTGGATTTATGGGTATAATTTTTAATAATTTTATTATTATCAGTATGAGAGGCTATTTCTAAAATTCTAAGGTCCATTATATTTCTTTAATTCATGTTTTAATGTTTTATATTTTGATTTATGAAGGATAACAATATTTTAGGTGTAGTACTAGCGGGCGGAAAGTCACAAAGATTTGGTGAAGATAAGTCTCAAGTTAAATTAGGTGGTAAATTACTTATTGATTATATTTTATCTGAAATAATAGAGGAATTTAAAGAAATTTTAGTAGTCTCCAATAACTCAATTAATTTTAAACATTCTGATAAGATTTTAGTAATTGAAGATATTAAGCAAAACCTTGGACCTTTGGGTGGGGTTTTAACAGCCATGAAGTGGGTTAAGGATAATAATAAAGATTATAAATGGATTTCAACTTTTCCTGCAGACACACCTTTTTTTAAACATTCAATTCTTCAAAAATTTTTGCAAAATATTCAGCCTGAAGAGAGTAAGCTCTTTTTCATTAAATCTAACAATACAAGACACAATATATTTGGACTTTGGTCTATTGATTTAATGGATAAATTAGAAGAAGATTTAAATAAAGGGGAGAGAAAAGTAGAGGTATGGGCTAATAGTATTGGTGTTAAGACAATCAATATTGAATTTCAAAACGAAGACCCATTCTTTAATATTAATACTAAAGAGGATTTAGAAAAAGCTAAAGATAGATTAAAAAATGATTAGTTACGAACAATCTAAAAAGATTTTAAAAAAAGCAAAAATTAAGGTCAAAGATGAAAGTGTGATTAGTGTAAATTCTCTAAACAGGGTTACTTCATCAAATGTATATTCTAGTATTAGCTATCCCTCAGGTGATAATGCTGCATTTGATGGTTTTGCTATCAATTCAAATGATACTAAAAAAATTAATAAAAATTTGCCAAAAGAATTCAAGATAATTGGTTCTATTGCAGCTGGTGCTAAGCCTTTTAAAAAAATAATAAAAAAATTTAATACAGTTGAGATTATGACGGGTGGAATTTTACCAAAAGGTTTTGACACTATCATTCCTATTGAGCAAATTAAATTTTATCCAAGCAAAATAAAACAAAGCTCAATAATAATTGACAAAAAAATAAGCAAATACAACCATGTTAGGTTTAAAGGATCAGATTATAAAAAGAATGAATTAGTAATAAAGAAAAGTACCATTATTCATCCAAGCCATATTTTAGCTTTAAAAACACTAGGTATTAAAAATATAAAAGTCAAAAAAAAATTAAATATTCTTTTTTTCTCAACTGGTAATGAAATTTCAAATAAAGATATAATTTCAGATTGGCAGGTTAGAAATTCCAATGCCCACTATATTAGATCTTTAAATAATAATTTTTTATTTAATTTTAAAGATGGTGGAATTTTAAAAGACAATCATGAAAAAGTTTTCAAAGACAAAATAAAGAAAATGTTAACATCTAATACTGATATTATTATTACTTCTGGTGCTGTTTCAGCTGGTAAGTTTGATTTTGTTCCAAGTGTTATTAAGACATTTAAATTATCTGATTATTTTAAAGGTGTAGCAATAAGACCTGGTAAACCAGTTCTATTTGCAAAGATTAGAGGTAAACAAAAAATAATTTTTGGTTTACCTGGTAATCCTATGTCATCCGCAGCTTGCTTTAGATTTTTTGTTTATCCATATATCTCAAATATATTAGACCTTAATTCTGAAAGACCAATTCAAGCTATTTTGAAAAATAATTTTATTAAAAAAAGAAATTTCACAAGATTTGCCAAAAGTAGATTAAGCACAACTAGTAATGGAAAAATTGAGGTCGAAATTTTAAATGGACAAGAATCTTTTAGAATTAAATCATTCATTAAATCTAATATTTGGGTATTACTGCCAGTTGGTAAGTCTAAATTTAAGAAGGGCGAGATTGTTGATTGTTTTTTACCCAATCATCCTAATCAAACTTTAATATAGCTAATGTCATTTTTGTTGTAGTTAAATCTATTTACAATTAAATATCGAAATATGTTTGAGCTTAAAAATCCTAAAACAGCTGTTCCCGTAGTATTATTTGCGGGTCTTATTTGGTCTTTTGGACCACTTGTAGTTAGGTATATGAATGAGCCCCATTTAATACCTTGGCAATATATTTTTGGAAGAGGTTTAACGATTTTTATCTTACTAAATTTATATCTGTATTTTGAAGAAGGTAAAAATTTTTATAAAAATTATTTTAAAATTGGAATCTCTGGCTTAATAGGTGGTTCGGGTCTCGGCATAGCGATGATATCTTTTATGTTTTCGATCACAAATACTAGTGCTGCGATTACTTTATTGTGTTTAGCTGCAATGCCTTTTTTTACTGCTTTGTTAGCTTTTTTGTTTTTAAAAGAAAAAATTTCTTTAAACGTTTGGATCTCAATAATTATTGCATCTGTTGGTATTGGAATAATGGCAGTGGGAAATACTTCTGAGAATTCATTAATTGGATTTGTTTTTGGAATAACCTCATCAGTAGGATTTTCAGTATTTTCTGTATCATTAAGATGGCGTAAAGAAACACCTAAGTTTACTACTACTGCTTTTGCAGGGTTATTCTGTGTGGTTTTTGCATTTATAGTAATTTTAAGTAAGGACCTAGTTTTTTTCTCAACTAGTTATAATAGTTCTTTATTCTCACTTCATGGAACGTTGGTTTGTTTGGGATTAATTTTATATTCTATTGGATCTAAAGCAATTCCTGCTGCGGAGTTAACTTTATTATCTTTAACAGAGGTAATTGGTGGAATTTTTTGGGTGTGGTTACCTTTATTTGGAATAAATGAAGTTCCAGAAACTAATACAATTATTGGTGGTTTCTTTCTTTTTATTTCTTTAACCTATTACAGTTTAGTTATGAAATGGAACAAAAGATATATTGGACTTAATTAACCTTATGGAGAGACCAGATTTTATTACTTTGAAGAATGGTGAGAAATTTAAACTCGCATTTTCAAATGTGGAATATGACAGAAGGGTAAAAAATCTAAGAACAGTGATGGATAAAAATAATCTCGATATGGTTATTTTAACTTCCATGCATAATATTGCATATTATACAGGCTTTATTTATTGTTCATTTGGAAGACCATATGGGTGCGTTGTAACAAGAAATAAAATTTCAACAATCTCTGCAAACATTGATGCTAGCCAGCCCTGGAGAAGATCACATTGTGATAATGTAATTTACACTGACTGGAAGAGAGATAATTTTTTAAAAGCAACAGTTTCTATTATTGGAAGAGATAATCCTCCTAAAAATATTGGTCTTGAAAATGACCATGTTACATTGAACATGAGAGAAAAAATTGGCTCTCTTTTTTCTTTTTCAATTTTTAGCGATGTTTCAAAAGATTTAATGCAGCTTAGAATGATAAAATCTAATGAAGAAATTGAAATAATTAGAAATGGCGCAAGGATTGCAGATTTAGGTGGAGAAGAGATTGTAAAAAATATTAGAGAAGGAAATACCGAGATTGAAGTAGCAATCGCTGGACGAGATAGAATGGAAAGAGAAATTGTCAAAACGTATCCTGATGCAGAATATATGGATACTTGGGTGTGGTTCCAATCTGGAGTTAATACTGATGGAGCTCACAATCCAAAAACAAATAGAAAATTAGCAAAAGGAGATATCTTATCTTTAAATACTTTTCCAATGATCTCTGGATATTACACGGCATTAGAACGAACATTATTTTTAGGTCATGCCGATGATGAGTCGTTAAAAGCATGGGAGGCAAATGTTAAAGTCCATAAAAGAGGATTAGAACTTATTAAACCAGGTGTTAAATGTTCTGATATTTGTCATGAATTAAATGAACTCTTTGCCGAGCTTGGTTATTTGCATTATCGAACATTTGGATATGGACATTCTTTTGGAGTTCTCTCTCACTTTTACGGTAGAGAAGCAGGATTAGAATTAAGAGAAGATGTTGATACAGTTCTTGAAGAAAACATGGTTATTTCTATGGAGCCAATGATTATGATCCCAGAAGGAAATCTGGGTGCAGGTGGTTTTAGAGAGCATGATATTCTTATTATCAACAAAGATGGAGCAGAGAACATCACAAAATTTCCTTTCGGCCCAGAACATAATATTATACAAAATTAAAACTATGAGTAATAAGAAAATAATAGTTAATAGCTGGAATGAGTGGGATCCATTAAAGCATGTAATTGTTGGAAGAGCAGATGGAACATGTATACCTGCTCCAGAACCCGCACTTGATGCTAAAGTTCCAGAAGACTCTGATATGAGAGGTCAATTTGGCCCAAGAACTAAAGACACGGTTGATAAAGCTAATCAGCTATTAGATGATTTTTCAAATATGCTTATTAAAAGAGGAGTTAAAGTTGACAGACCAACACCAATAGATTTTAGCCGAAAAACATCCACGCCTGATTGGGAGGCAGAGACAATGTTTGGCTGTATGCCTCCACGAGATGTTTTACTTACTGTTGGTAATGAAATATTGGAAGCAACAATGAGTTATCGTTGCAGATATTTTGAATATCTATGTTACCGACCTTTACTTCAAGAATACTATAACATGGATCCTAATATGAGGCACGAATCTGCTCCAAAACCAAGATTAACAGACGCTGATTATAGAAAAGATTATTTGTCAGATAAAATTGGTATTGAAAAAAGATTAAAATGGACTGAGGATAAATTTTTTGTAACAACAGAAGAAGAACCATTATTTGATGCAGCTGATGTTTTAAGGTTTGGTAAAGACTTGGTAGTTCAACATGGGTTCACCACCAATTTAAAAGGAATTGATTGGTTGAGAAGACATTATAAAGATCACAGAGTTCATGCTGTTAATTTTCCAGGTGATCCTTATCCAATTCATATTGATGCAACATTTACTCCAATTAAAGAGGGTTTAATAATTAACAACCCTCAAAGAAGACTTCCAAAAGAACAAAGAAAACTGTTTGAAGATAATGGTTGGGAAATTATAGACAGTGCGCAACCTGCTCATAATGAACCACCACCACTATGTTATTCATCAACATGGTTATCAATGAACGTATTAGTGATTGATCCTAAAACAGTTTGTGTTGAGAAAAGTGAAGTATACCAAGCAGAACAATTAGACAAACTAGGCATGGAAGTTATTCCAGTTGAACTTAGAGATGCTTATGCATTTGGGGGTGGACTTCATTGTTGTACTGCAGATATTTACCGAGAAGGTGAACTAAAAGATTATTTTCCAAAGCAATAGATATGGTAAAAATTAGAACAAAAAGAGAGCGAGTAAAATTCGCTTCTGATAATGTTTCTGGTGCATGTCCTGAAGTTTTAGATGCAATTATTAAAGCAAATGAAGGTGATAGCACTCCTTATGGAAATGATCAAATTTCAACAGAGTTACAAGATAAATTTTCTGAAATATTTGAAAAAGAAGTAATTGTTTTTCCAACCGCTTCAGGTACAGCTGCAAATGCATTAGCTCTATCAACAATGACACCATCATTTGGAAATATTTATTGTCATAAACTATCTCATATTAATACTGACGAATGTGGTGCTCCAGAATTCTATACCGGCGGTGGGAAACTTGTTCCACTTCAAGGAGTTAAAGGAAAAATAACTGCTGATGAATTAGATGAAGCTATTGGAGAAAAAGGAATTGTACATCACACTCAACCATCATCTGTTAGTATTACTCAAGTTTGTGAAAGTGGAGAAGTTTACCAATTAGATGAAATTAAAAAAATATCAGACATTACTCACAAACATAATTTGAATATGCACATGGATGGAGCAAGATTTGCAAATGCTTTAGTTTCATTGGATGTAACTCCTGCAGAGATGACTTGGAAATCAGGTATTGATGTATTGTCATTTGGCGCTACTAAAAATGGTTGTATTGCAGCAGAAGCTATAATTTTTTTTAATAAAGATTTAGTGGGAAATATTGCTTTTTTGATGAAGAGAGCAGGGCACTTACTGTCGAAAATGCGATTTGTATCAGCACAATTAGATGCTTATATCTCAGATGATGTATGGCTTAGAAATGCAAGACATGCAAATAAAATGGGAAAAAAATTAAGTGAAGGATTAAATAATTATTCTGATATTAATTTAGCTTTCCCGACAGAAGCTAATGAAGTTTTTGCTACATTTCCAAGAAATAAAATTGATCATTTAAATTCCGAAGGTTATAAAATTAATGAAGATGAGTGGAATGGTAAAGCGGTAAGATTGGTTACAGCTTGGAACACACAAGATAATGATGTGAATCAATTGCTTGAGACATTAAAAAATTCTAATTAGGGTTTTGTTTCAAAAATTCAATATAATTTACAACATCATTAAATTTTTCATCTGGGATATCTTTATAGCTATTATCAAAATGGTCTTTGACACATATTGCAACATGAGCGTAGGGATTTCTGCCTTTAGGATGGTTGGGGTGGTCGGGCAACTGACCTAGTAAATAATCGCCAGCTTCCTGTATCATTTTCCACAGTTTACTTGCGTTTTCTTTGTTCACACTGACCCATTTTTTGTTTCATCTCTTTTGCTACAAGTTTGCTACAAGTTATCCTATAAAATCCTATAACCCAGAACCACGATCACTAAAAGTTTTTTCATTTAATTCATTCTGCTTGTTATATATTTTTTAATTACTTGAATATAAGGCTCAAAACATGAGGAAGAAATAATATAATGACCATCAGCTAAATTTTTGTTGTTTTGGTCATGAGTATCCCATTTACAAACTTTACCGTTTATTTTAATTATTTTTTTTCCCTCCTCAAATCCAGGAAGTTCAATCATCTTAATGCCTTTAATATTTTTTAAAAAACTTAAGGATTCTGGATTTTCAAATGAGTCTGCGTTGCTTGAAAAAACTAAGGCATTGATTTTTTTTGCAGATTTTAAGTTATATGTAAAATATTTATATTCCTCAGCTACATTGCTACCTGGTTTTTGATTTTTTTTAGGATCACAACAGCCTGGGGAAAAAGCTATAGATGAGTTAATTAATACACTGTTAAAAGCAGCTATCCTTAAAGAGTTCCATCCTCCCCATGATTGACCTGAGGTAAATATATTTTTAGGATTCATACCTTCGCTAATAAATTTATTAATTAATTCTACAGTTTTTTGTTTTCTGTTAAAATAAGTGGCATTGTTTATAAAAGGTTTGTCTCCAATAAATTCTTCTAAAGGCATCAACTTTTTCTTTTTAAACCCTCTTTTTCCACCAACTTTCATGCCTTCGCAATTCATAAATACTTTTATTTCTTTATCTCCAATCTTTTGACCTGTTAGTTTTGATATATTGACAACGCCACTATGCCAATTGCATTGTTTTTCTTTGTTACCACTCATTCCATGATTAAAAATTAATATTATTGTTTTGTCTGGGTTAATTTTATAATCTTTCAATACTGTTGATTTAAAGATACTGCCTTTTTTTTTATACTTAAAATTATCTATATATTTAACGATACCATTATCATTGTATATGAATCCGCTTTTCATGAATTCAAAAGTATGACCTTCATGACTTGAAGCAGCATTACACCACAATAAACCCAGAACCACGATTCCTAAAAGTTTTTTCATAATAAAATGTTATCAAAAACCTCTAGAATTGACTATTTGATTTATCTCTTTTTCTACAAGTTTGGGATCAAGTTTTTTAATTAAATTGATGAGTCTTTAAGCGATTTATTTCAAGCTAACTTTTTAATAACCGCATAAGTACTGTGGAATAGTGTAGGTGAGTGTAGGATAGGTTGAACCGCTAATCCCGTAAATAATCGCCAGCTTCCTGTATCATTTTCCACAGTTTACTTGCGTTTTCTGGTGTCATAGTAGCTGGATTTTTGTTTTATCTCTAAATGATCTAGTTATGGCTCTAGTCTGGTGCCTAGTTTATCCTATAAATTATAAAATTTTTCATTTTAATTAATATTCGTCAAGATTTCTTGCTCTTGGATTCTTTA
>ENA-OSJC01002584-OSJC01002584.1-marine-metagenome-genome-assembly--contig:-NODE-2584-length-13526-cov-4.032270_pt1 | contig 13526 bp, 7 predicted proteins | sample MGYA00237885_ERZ534234 | MGnify/ENA primary metagenome ERZ534234 (study PRJEB26413, sample SAMN06343907) | marine metagenome | isolation source: coastal waters | place: Atlantic Ocean: West Antarctic... | reverse complement strand
TAAGCGATGAAAACCCATAAAGTCTTTCATATAAGTAATGTCATTCTTTTTAGAAAACTTAGTCTTTGTGAGTTTTAAAGCGCCCATTTTATCTTGCTTATAAACAGTTTCTTTAAATTCGCCTTCAATAACTTTTACCCAACACTCTTCTCCACCATGATCATGAATTAAAGTTTGATGACCTGCGCACCAACAAATTAAAATTAATTCAAATTTTTCAGTGTCTGCTATGCAGTTTCTAGTATAACAGTCATTAGACCAATGTGCGTATTTTTCAAAAGCATTTGGTTCTAATTGCAAAGAATGTATTATGTGATTGTATGTCGTCCTCTCACTTTCTGAAAGTGCAGAAATTAAATCGTTCAAGCCTTGAAGAATTGTGCTATTTTTTTCTTTAGATTCCAATGTAATATCTGGCTTTTTTTTGTTTATTTAAAAAATAAAATCAAGGGAAATCCTTATAATTTTAATAAGCTACTGCTCATCATTTATTAAATAAGCAACATTTCAAATATAGTGATTAATATGCTCTTTTAATTCCTTTTTCACTATTTTTAACCAAGATTAAACCAAAAACCAACCTTATTCATATTATTTTGGTTACTTTTAAAATTCTGTAAAACAGCATTTATTGCTTATTTTCAGAACTCTAACCACCTCATATTTAAAAAATTAGAAGCAGTATGCAAGACGAAAATTTTATAATTAAAATTGCTGTATTAGCAGTATATGTTGGTATTTTATTTCTAATAGGAATTTTTGCTTCTAGACGTATTAAGAGCATGAGCGATTATTATGTTGGAGGGAAAAAAATGGGCTTTTGGGCAGTGGCTTTTTCGGCAAGAGCTACAGGAGAGTCTGGATGGTTACTTATAGGCCTTACAGGAATGGGTGCAATGGCAGGATATTCTGCATATTGGGTTGTCGTTGGAGAATTATTAGGCGTTTTTATTTCCTGGCAATTTATGGCAAAGCGCTTTAAAAAAAGATCAGATGCATATGGTGCCATTACAATTCCAGATTATTTACAGAGCCACTTTAAGACAACCACACATACCCTTCGAATTATAGCAGCTAGTATCCTTGTTGTATTTATAGTTATATATGTAGCTTCTCAAATAGACGTTACTGGAGTTGCTTTTAAATCGATGTTAGGAATTGATTACAAGATTGGAGCCCTTATTGGGTTTTTTATTGTGCTTGCTTACATTTTTGTTGGTGGGTTTGTAGCAGCTGTTTGGTCTGATTTATTTCAAGGATTACTTATGTTTATTGGTCTTGTTTTATTGCCCGTAGTTGTATGGTTCTCCATGGATCATGGCGCTGGTGTAACGGCAGGCTTAAATGCAATCGACCCAACACTAACCCAAATAATGGGTAGAAGTACAGACGGTTTTATGAATCTTTTTACCATTCTAGGATTTTCAATGATTGGTTTAGGTTTTCTAGGTTCCCCGCAGGTATATGTGCGCTTTATGTCTATCAAAAATGAAAAAGAAATAGACAAAGGTAAATGGGTAGCAACCGCTTTTACACTATTAACAGACGCTGCAGCAGTAACTATTGGTATTCTTGCGCGTATCTATTTCACAAAAGAAGGGCAAGATCCAGAAGCTATTTTAGGCAATAGTGGGGAAAATGTATTAAGCATGGTTACTGAAGAATTTTTACCTACCATTTTAGTTGCTATTTTTGTAGCCATAGTTTTATCGGCAATAATGTCTACTATAGACTCTTTGTTAATATTGGCTTCAAGCGCAATTACAAGAGATTTCTATCAAAAAATATTTAGACCTAATATAAAAGATGAAAGCTTGACAAAAATCTCTAGAATATCTACGATTATCATGGCATTTACGGCATTAATAATTGCAATGATTATGAATTATGTATCACCAGACAGGCAAATGTTTTGGGTTATTTTATTTGGTTGGTCTGGCATTGCTGCGACTTTTTGTCCAGTAATTATTCTATCTCTTTTTTGGAAAGGATATTCTGAAAAAGGAGCTATTGCTTCTATGATAACAGGCTTTATTTCTGTAATATTATTCAAGTTCGTATTTTCTAATATTGAAGGAATAGGAGCTTATTTAAAAGAGTTAGATGTTTTAGCACCTTCTTTCGCATTGGCAATGATAGTAGGTTATATTGTTTCTAAGATATATCCTCCTGAGAATACTGAAAGTGTTATAAATACTAGCTATAACAAGCTATAAAAAGAATTATAACTATCTTTTTCAATGTATTTGCCAAAGAAAATTACTCAGTACTTTTATCTTAATACATAAAATGTTTAATTTTTTTAGTGGATTTATTTACTTTATCTTATGGGTATTTTTTTATTAATTAAATATAAGTCTGCGTTTCTACTGTTTTTTTTGTAAAATATTAATTTAAATTAATTTAAATATAAATTTAGTCATGTCTAAAAATTTATTTATTTTTGCCTAGAATTTTAAAAAATGAAAATGAAATTAATAAGTAAGTTAGTTATTGTAATTATGTTGGTTAACCCTTTAGTTGTTAGTTCACAGATATTGACTGGAAAGATTACTTCTAACGGGGTTGAGGTTCCTTTTGCAAACATTATTTTGAAAGATAGTGGTATTGGGGTTTCATCTAATGATTCTGGTTATTATAAGTTTGAAAAATTAGAAAAGGGATATTATCAGATTATTGTTTCTTCTTTGGGTATGATTAAGAAGAAATTGGATCTTGATATAAAGGATGGTTTAAATGTTATTGATATCGATCTAAAGCCTAATGTGTATAATTTAGATCAAGTAGTAGTGACTGGAACCAAAACTTTTAAAAGAAGAACCCAATCTCCTGTAATAGTTAATGTTATTGATAGCAAGCAATTAGAGAACGTTCAAGCCTGTAATCTTTCTGAAGGATTAAAATTTCAGCCAGGTTTACGTGTAGAAACTGATTGTCAGACATGTAATTATACTCAGTTAAGGATGAATGGATTATCTGGTGGTTACTCTCAAATTCTTATAAATGGTAGAGCAATTTTTAGTCCGCTAACGGGTCTTTATGGTATGGAGCAAATACCAACAAACATGATTGATAGAATAGAGGTGGTTAGGGGTGGTGGAAGTTCTTTATATGGCTCTTCTGCAATTGGTGGTATTGTAAATGTAATAACAAAAATTCCTTCTAGTAATAATTATAGTTTAGGATATGATTTTAGTATTATAAATGGAGATACTCAAGATAAGGTTATTTACGGAAACGCTACAGTCATTTCAGATAATAAAAATTCTGGAGCTACCTTCTTTGTAAATAACCGAAATAGAGGTTGGTACGATCATAATGGTGATAATTTTTCAGAACTTCCTTCTTTAAGGGATAATACTTTTGGTGCTACTTTATTTCTGTTGCCATCTAAAAATCAGAAATTAGAAGCAAATTTAGGAAGTCTATATGAATATCGTTATGGAGGTGAGATGATTGATAGGGTTCCACACTTTTCAATGCAATCAGAGGAGAGAGTGCATGATGTATTGTTGGGTAATTTAGATTATCAAATTAATTTCAATGATTCAAAGTCGTCTTTTATAGCTTATTTAGCGGCACAACAAACTAATCGTACGCATTACACGGGAATTAGGCCGGATATTGGTTCTGCCGATGATATTATTCATTTGGAAAACCCTCCTTACGGAACATCATTAAATACTACAAAGCAAGCAGGTTTTCAGATAAATCATACTGTCAGTCAATTTTTCGGACCAAATGTATTAACGCTTGGATCTGAAGTTATTTCTGATGATGTTATGGACGAGATTTCTACTTACAATTATCTAGTTGATCAAAAGGTTCTAACTCAGGGTGTTTTTTTTCAATCTGATTGGGAATTAACAGAAAGTTTTAATTTGCTTAGTGGAGCTAGATTTGATAAGCATTCATTGTTAGATAATATTGTTGTTAGCCCTAGATTATCCTTTTTGTATAAATTAAGAAAGGAGACTCAGTTTAGGTTATCTTATAGTACAGGATTTAGAGCTCCTCAAGCTTTTGATACTGATTTACATATGGCATTTTCAGGTGGTGGAATATCTAGAATAATACTAGCTGATGATTTAAAACAAGAGCGCTCCAGGAGTTTAAGCACTTCTTTAAACTATGATAAAGCAACGGAAGAATATGTTTATGGTTTTACTCTTGAAGGTTTCTACACTCACCTAAAAGATGCATTTTATCAGGATCCAACGGGAGATAGTGATTCTTACGGAGATATTTTTGTTAAAAGAAATGGGCCTGGAGCTACAGTTAAAGGTTTGACTATGGAATTTAGAGCAAACTTAAAAGGGAAAATTCAATTGGAGTCTGGATTTACTTTACAGGAGTCTCTTTATGATGAGGCAATAGCATACTCTGAGAATTTACCATTAAAAAAAGAGTTTTTAAGGTCTCCAGATTATTATGGCTATGCTACACTTTCTTACAATCCTAATTCTAAAATAAGTTTTGCTGCTAATTTAGTTCATACTGGGGAAATGAATGTACTTCATTTAGCAGGTGCTCCAGGGCAATTGAATGATGAATTTTTAGTTTCTCCTGTTTTTAATAACATTGGTTTAAAATCAACTTATATTCAGACTTTTAAAGAAATAGGAATAAAGATTGAGTATAGTGTAGGGGTTAAGAACTTAACTAATGACTTTCAGAAAGAATTTGATTCCTTTAAAGATCGTGATAGTAACTTTATTTATGGGCCTAGTTTACCAAGAACTATCTATTTTGGCCTTGTATTAAAATCTATATAGTGTTATAACACTTAACCTTTAGCTTGCCTTACTTAAAATTGTATCTCTATTTTAGTAAAATAACCTTTTGATTTAGATTGCATTTGATATTAAATTTTCAACTCAAGTGTTAAATAATAATTTCTCAATGGAGAGGGAATTATTCCTGGGCCAGGATATCCTGTTGCTCTTCTTGTAAAGTAAGATTGGTTCAGCAAATTGTTAATGCCTGTTTCGATTTTATATGTCTTTTTGTTATACGAAAAACTCATGTCTAAAACATTATACTCAGGAATCTCGCCAACAACACCACTTAGGTTACTTTCTATAGCATTTGATGCATCAGTATATTGTTGACTAAGGTATGTGTATTGAAGACTAGTTTTTATTGATTTATATTTTAGGTTAATACCTGTTTTTATGTTTATTGCAGGTACGAATTCAACAGAATTTCCTTTAATCCCATTTTCTTGAGATGTAATATATTCGGATTCAATGAAAGATGTATTAATGTAATAATTAGATTTTAAATTACCTGGTATTAATCTAGAAAAATTAATATCAATGAGTGACTCGACACCTAATATTCTTGCGTCACCAATATTGCCTCTTTCACTTTTTACATTACCATCATTTTGTAATTTTTGAATAAAACCAATTCTCTTTTCATACATCAAGTAAAAAGAGTTTATATCATAAGAGATGAAATTATTTATATTACCCCTAACTCCCAAGTCAGCTGTATAGCCTTTTTCATCTTGTATATTTGGATTTATAACGTATGCTGGATTAAAAATACTAATATCTGCAAATGTCACTGATCTGTAATTTTGAGATATATTTGCGTAGCACTCAAGTTTCTTATTGGTTTTATATGATAGTCCTAAACCAAATAGAATAAAATCTCTTTTATTTTGGGTCTTATTATATATTGTAGTGTCAGATATAAGATTATTCGCATTATCAAATTGCATCTTTTTATAGTTTCCATCGCTCTTGGTGTCAATATATTCAAACCTTAAGCCTGGAGTTATGGAGAAGGATTCATTTAAATAAAAAATAGATTCTCCAAATAAAGCAATATTTGTATTAGGATATTTATATGAAGACTGATTACTGTAAGCTGGAAATAGATCTGAATAAAAATTAAAGTCTGAGTCAGAATTTTCTGATCCAGGACCTTGTTGACTTGTATTCTTTGATTTATATAATTTTAAACCTATTAAACTGGCTGTGTTTATATTCTTGATTTCTTTTTTGAAAAGTGTTTTATATTCTAATCCATAATTATCAAATTCACCATATATTAAGTCCCTCTCTATCATAGGGTCTTCTTGATCTACACGATTAGATCTATACCCTAATGCAGATCTTTCTGCATCTAAGCCAAATAAGCTTAGAGTGTGTAAAGTATTTTGTGATTGACGGTAATTTAGCTTAAAATTATATAATAGCCAATTGACTTTGAACCAGTTCCTTGTTCTGTTAGATTGTAATGGATCTTCTATAAACATTCTGTCATTTAGTCCCCCTGATTGTTTAGCTAAATAATCCATTAAGGTGAACTCAAAAGAAGCAGTTAGCTTCTTATTAATATTCTTTGTTATATTTATATATGAATTATTTGATTCGAAATTTGAATTTTCACGAAATCCATTTCCCTTTTTATAATTAATAAAAGCATAATAACTCACTGTTTTATTAGAGCCATCAACGCTAGTAAAATTATTAAAGAAACCATTACTGCCAACTGTGTTTCTTATTAGTGATCTGTTTCCCTTTATCTGAGAAGGTTTCTTTATTATGAGATTTATAAGGCCTCCAAATTGTGTCCCGTATTGCAATGAAGCAGCGCCTCGAATAATTTCAATTTTTTCTAATGCTTCAGCTGGTGGAGTGTAGTAGCTTTCAGGATAACCTAGAACATCAGCACTAATATCATAGCCATTTTGTCTGGTATTGAAGTTTGAAGTTCTATTTGGATCAAGTCCTCTTCCTCCAATATTTAATTGAAGGCCAGCATCATCATTTTGAAAAATATTTAGACCTGCTACTTGGCTATATATTTGCCTTGCATTATTTAGTGCTAAGCTAGCATTTGATTTACTTATGAGTATTACTTCAGTTTTTTTACCAGCGTATATTGATGTTCCCACTACATCGTCTAGTCTTTCAAGTGCAAAAAGAGATTTTCTTTTTTCATTAATATCAATCGATTTTAATTTAATTGATAGAGTTTCTAGCAGAATATTTACCAATAAAGAATCTTTTGTCTGTAATCTTTTCTGTTTTACTTTGTAATCTGAAGTAAAGATTACTAAGTCTAAACTTCTAAGAGAAGTATTGAAATTGAAATAACCTTCATTGTTCGAAATAGATAATAATGAACCAGAAAGATCATAAATTTCTGCAGAAACAATTATATCTTTGCTATTAGCATCCTTTATGTATCCATTTACAAAATAATTTTGGGCTTCTAAATGGTCCGAAAAGCAAATTAATAATATAAATATACTAATTAACTTTTTATTCATCCACATACATTTCGAGAGCTTGTTTTATGGAAAATTTAGTCTCCATCTGCATCAACATAATCTACTGTTATCTGCATGCTAATTAGCATGTCTGTTTTTAAATCAACGACTACTTGCTGTAAAGCATCATAAGATTCAAGCATTCTTGAATTATCGTTTAATAATTGAAATCTAAAATTATCATCAAGATTATTGATTTTATCTTTTGCTAAATCTAAGCCATTTATTATGTCAACACTTATATTTGTATCACCATTGTCAGTTAGATAGTCAACATATGATTTACCATCAATTGTATTAGAATTAAATCCAACACCCGTAAAGAAATCCTTACACGCACCTAGAGCTTCTAGTGCAAGATCTTTAGATATATTTTTCTTGTAATATGCTTCAACACCTATTTCATATATTTGATAATCATCCCATTTTCCACATGGAATACCAATCTTGTTAGCTCTTAATCCTTTTTCATAATAATAAATGAAATCGTTAGTTAATAGATTTAGACTTGAAGTTGAAGTATTCCCATTTGAGTTAATGAAGGAAGTTGTATTTGTTTCCCAGTATTGTACCACTGCATCAGTATTAATTGTCATCTGGCTGATTATACTATTCAAATAATCTAAATGCTTACTTCCATTAACTGGATCTGTATAATTGTTTATCACCAAATTTGAATCATTATCTAATCCATATAACATATAATCTAAAGCAGGTAACCCTTGTGAAGTCCAGCTAGGCCAATTTGCAGCATTGAGATCATATACTTGTCCAATTATATTATTATTAATTGTAGTCGTATTACATGGAAAAGTATTCATTGCTTTTACATAGTCAATTTCTTCAGCCAATCCAATATTAAACATTTCTACGGATTGCCATGCTATATATGTGCTTACATATGCATTTCTTAATTCACTAAAATTTGTTGGAGTTTGATTAGATGTAAAATTTACTAGCTTGTTATTTAAGTTTTCTAGCTTGCTCTTTATATTTTCATGAGCAGGTACAATAATATTATTTGTTAGGTTTTCAAGTAAATTAGTTCTAGAAAAATTGTCGGCTGGGATAATAGGGTCTCCCGAAGAACCATTTTCGTTACTACAGGCAATAAATAAGATGCTTATTACAACTAAATATAGATATTTCATGATTTTTATTTGTTAATGCAAAAGTAAAAAAAAGAGGAGGGAAACCCTCCTCTTCCTAAATATTTAAATGAGTTTTATTCTAATCCAGTTACAGCTTGAATTTGATCAGCCATAGCTCTTAATTCATCATCTGAACGATCCCAGAATCCATCTCCAGCTTCTAATTGTTCAAGCATACTGTTTACTTGTGCATTTGAGAAGTAAGGAGTCCCATCTGCAGTGTATGTAAATTGTAAACTTAAGATAAAACCATAGCCTTCAGATAAAGCGTGGAAGTAATCCGGACTTAGATCATCATTATCTGCAGCTTCATCCAAGTAAACTTGAGCTCTTTTTGCTACTACCATAGAAAGAGTTTCTTTAATAATTTGTGCTTGCTCATCTCTTACAGTTGAGCAATTTTGAACTATTGCCTCTCTACCTTTTTTAAATGCATCAAATACGATAGTATTCCATTCAGGGTATTTATTTAGGTATTTTCCTAATAAGCCATCACTATCTAAATCACCTGACACGTTATCTGGGCCAAATTTTCCATATACATAGCCAAATCCTTCGTCCCAATGATGCTCCATCGCTGTAGCATTATTATCTTCATTTGGATCTCTTGTTACGTTATCAACAGCATCTCCAATTTTAACTTCGCTTAAGTAACCATTAACAACTTGATCAAGACAAAGAGCTCCAATTAAACTTTTTGCAGCAATTTGGTCATACTCCATTCCTTTAGCATTTAGTTCACGATTCCCAGCCATTCCAGCAGAACCTGATGCAGCCATTGTAGTTGTTCCAACAATTGGAGCAACGTTAGTAGCGTAATCTGTAAACCATGAATCAAATGAAGCGTGAATAGCCATTTGTACACTAGATGTACTGTATGCTGCAGTTTTGCTTTTAATTTGTTTTGATGAAGCATTTAAATCTGCATCTGAAAAATAGCTTCCTGAGTTTTCGAACATTCCCATAAGTGCATCAGCAGTTGTTCCGTTACTAGAAATTGCACTCATCATTTCTGAGGCCATATCTAGTCTTGCAGTTTGTCCTCCGTAAGAAACAGTGTTGAATCCATCTGCTATAAATGAGAATTCAGTTGGTGTTTCTATTGTTGTTATCCAGTAAGGATTACTACCAATATCTGTTGCTGAACCTGCTAGAATAAACGTTCCTTCTAATCCAATCGTATCAGCATATGTTGCTACATATGTCATTTGTCCCATACCAGCATACATGTATGACTGATGACATGTTCCACACTCATCCATTGCAGCTATACCATCAACTACATCGTTACAATCTGCTACTCCAATTGGGTTTACAGGATCAAGAGGCGTAGAACTATCTTTTTTACATGAACTTAATACAATTACAGTTGATAGTAATAATACTTTTAATACATTTTTTGTTTCCATTTTTTACTTTATTTAATTGATTTAATTTTAATTTGGGGGCAAAAATAATAAATATTTTTATTTAGACTCATTAAGAATAATAATTGTTTAGATTAATTCTTAATTGTATATCTTTGCAAATATGTTATTAGATTATATTAAAGAAATATATTATTTACTAGAAGAAACAATATCATTGTCTCTTTCTTATTTTATTAATACAAATAAAAGAATACATGTATTATATCTTTTAACATCTATAATTTTGGCTTTTTATGTGTACAAGAAAAGTAGCATTAAGTCATCATTTATAAAATATTTATTTCCCAAAAAGATTTGGCTTAGTAAATCTGCTTTTATCGATTATTCATTATTTTGTTTTAATTCTTTAGTAAAAATCGTTCTAATTGGTCCATATATAATTTTCGGTTTTTATATTGCATTCTATACTGATGAATTTCTTACTGTTACTTTTGGTTTTCCAAAGGAATCCATTGGAATTACTCAAACTTTAGTTTTTTATACCATTGTACTAACTGTTCTAAATGATTTGTTCAGTTATATTATTCATTTAGGAATGCATAAGTTACCATTTCTATGGGAGTTTCATAAGATTCATCATTCAGCGACATCTTTGAATCCACTTACACAGTATAGAATTCATCCATTTGAATTGATTATAAATAATATCCGTAGTATTTTAATTTTTGGTTTAGTTACTGGTCTTTTTGATTATTTGTCGGCTCACCAAATTGATAAGTTAGTTTTCTTAGGAGTAAATGTCTTTCATTTTATTTTTCTACTTTTAGGAGCTAATCTTAGACATTCTCATGTTAAATTAAAGTATCCAAAATTTTTAGAGTACATCTTAATTAGTCCATTTCAACATCAAATTCACCACAGTAATAACCCTAAACATTTTAGTAAAAATATGGGTTCAAAGTTTGCACTATGGGACTGGATGTTAGGTACGTTGGTTTTATCTAAATCCGTAGGTCGAATTAGTTTTGGAGTAGAAAAGGATAATTCTCAATTTGATTCTTTGTTAAAGAACTTGTTAAGTCCATTTAAGACTTTGACATACTCTATTACAAGAATGATTAAGAAGAAAAAACCTATTAATTAGTAGATATTTTTTTCTACAATATCATATTGAAAATATATATTTATTTAGATTGATTCTTTATAATATGTTTTATGTTTGCAAATAAAAAAATGAAAATTACATTACATAGAAATATTACGTTCTTATTAGCCCAAAGAACGATATTAATCATATTCGCTTTATTAACACTTTCAAGCTGTATTAGCGAACAAAAAAACTCTAATGAAGTTAACTTATATAGCCAAAGACACTATACAGTTGATGAAATGCAATATGAAGCTTTTGAGCAAGAAACAGGTATAAAAGTTAATGTTATTAAAGCTAACGCTGACGAATTAATAGAGCGCTTAAAAAATGAAGGAAGCAATAGCCCAGCCGATTTATTTATTTCTGTAGACGCAGGAAAACTTCAAAAGGCTAGTGAATTAGGCTTATTGCAGAAAATCTCTAATTCTAAAATCAATTCCAATATAAGTGATGACCTGAAAGATGTAAATGGATTTTGGGTGCCAATTACTTACAGAGCTCGTATACTAGTTTATAGTAAGGATCGTGTTAATGCTCAACAGCTAAGCACTTATTCTTCTCTTACAGACGAAAAATGGAAAAATAAAATCCTTGTAAGATCTTCTTCAAATGCTTACAATCAGGCGCTTTTATCCTCAATTGTTGCAAATAAAGGTGTTGAAAGCGCAACTAATTGGGCTTCTAGCTTAGTTGAGAACTTTGCAAGAGATCCTAAAGGAAATGATAGAGACCAAGTCAAGGCAATTGCTGCTGGTCAGGGAGATATAGCTATTGTAAACTCATACTATATAGGTCTACTGCTTTCCTCTGAAAAAGAAGAGGAATTAAAGGCAGGAAAATCTGTTGGGGTCTTTTTCCCTAATCAAGCGGAAGGTGAGAGTGGCACCCATATAAATATTTCTGGTATTGGTCTAGCAAAAAATTCTCCAAATAAAGAGAACGCACTTAAATTGATTGAGTATCTTACGGATGTGCCTGCACAAAGGAGGTATGTTAATACCAGTTTTGAGTATCCGGTTAACCCAAATGTTAAGCCTTCAGATATTGTAAGTAATTGGGGTGGGTTTAAAAGAGATACGCTAGATCTTAATCAACTTGGTGTTTTTAGAAAAAAAGCGATTGAAATATTTGACACGTCGGCTTGGAAATAAAAAATAAATTTTTAAAAAGTCAGAATAAAAGGTGGTTAATAGTGAGTTTTTTTATCTCTATACTATTATTACTTCCTTTAGTCTTCTTATTTTCTAATGTATTTAACATTGAAAAAAGTGAGTTTTCTTATTTGTGGAATACCCTTCTACTAGATTATAGTCTAAACACTCTTTATCTTGTTTTTCTCACTGGTAGCTTCTCTCTTGTTTTTGGAATAATTCCCGCTTGGTTTATCAGCAACTATAATTTTAGGTTAAGAAAGTTTTTTGATATTGCGCTTTATCTTCCTTTGGCAATACCAACTTATATAATGGCTTTTACATACAGTGATATTCTTAGTTTTACTGGCCCTATTCAATCTTTTCTAAGAAAAAAATCTCCAATTTTGGCAGAGTTTGTCAACAAAGACTACCTTCAAATAGAGATTCTTGGTGTTATCTTAGGGCTTGCCTTGTACCCTTATATTTATACAGCGTGCAGACTCTCTTTTAGCCTTATTGGCTCAAGCTATATAAATATGTCTAAAAACCTTGGGCTCTCAGGCACAAGATTATTTTTCAAGGTTATTCTTCCTCTATCAAAACCAGCTATTTTTTCTGGACTTTTTCTTGTTATAATGGAGGTTTTAAACGAGTATGGTGCTGTAAAGTATTTTGGGGTTAATACTTACACTACAGGAATCTTTAGAGCCTGGTTCTCTATGGGTAACGAAAATACAGCTATTCAGCTTGCTTGCTTGCTTTTGCTTATTGTTTTTGTTTTTTTAATTATTCAAAAAGTATTTTCTAGACGATCTAAGTTTTATTATTCTTCAAACTCTAAAATCGAAAAACTATACAAGCCTTTAGGTTTTAAAAGATTATATATATATCTATTTTGCTCAATTCCTTTTATTGTGGGATTCTTAATCCCTTTTTCTTATGTGTTAAATAATTGTATTCTTTACTTTGATAAAATAGATTTTACATCATTGTATGTTTTAAGTAAAAACTCTATTGTTATATCTGTTTTTTCTTCAGCTATAATTGTATGCATATCTCTCTTGTTTTTATATGTTGAGAAAATATCTAAGTTAAAAATTAGCTCTTTTATTGGCCAGGCAACCTCTTTAGGATATGTAATTCCTGGCGCTGTAATTGGTTTGGCTGTAATACTTCTTTTTACTAAAATACCTATGTTACAGTCTTTTTCTCTTGTTGGTTCTTTTACTGTTTTAATTTACGCCTATGTATTTAGATTTTTAGCTGTTGGAAAATCTCCAATAAAATCTAGTCTAGAAAAGCATCCTGAATCTTTTGACGATACTGCAAAAACGCTAGGACTTGGTCCTCTTAAAACTCTTCAAAAAATTCATTTTCCAATAAATAAGCTTGCTCTTGCAATTGCATTTATTGTTACCTTTGTTGACCTTTTAA
>ENA-OSJC01002581-OSJC01002581.1-marine-metagenome-genome-assembly--contig:-NODE-2581-length-13536-cov-6.672115_pt1 | contig 13536 bp, 9 predicted proteins | sample MGYA00237885_ERZ534234 | MGnify/ENA primary metagenome ERZ534234 (study PRJEB26413, sample SAMN06343907) | marine metagenome | isolation source: coastal waters | place: Atlantic Ocean: West Antarctic... | reverse complement strand
ATTGCTAGTATGTTTAATATGGAAACTACTACAACTGATCAGGTTGTAGCAGTTGCTGCAGCAGTATCCATAATTGCACCACTATTCTTTTTGGTTATGTTTTTTCAGAGGCAGATAGTAAGTGGTTTAACTGCTGGCGCTGTTAAGGGGTAAAGCTTGAGTAGTTATGATTATATTATTATCGGTGCCGGTTCTGCGGGATGTATATTGGCTAATCGTCTCAGTGAAAACCCTGAAAATAGTGTCTGCTTAGTTGAAGGTGGCGGAAGTACTAAGAGTCCTTGGGTGAAAATTCCTGCTGGACTTTCTGTTTTGTATGGCCACAAGAAGTTTGATTATGCCTATCAAGGCGTTCCTCAAAAAAAATTACATAATCGAATTATCACTGTTAATCGCGGCAAGGGCCTTGGAGGTTCTAGCTCTATTAACGGCATGGCCTATATTCGTGGAAATAAGAATGACTACGATAATTGGGCTAAACTTGGCTGTAAGGGCTGGTCTTATGAAGAAGTCTTACCAATATTTAAAAAATTTGAAGATGATCAAACAGATGGGGATCCAAAATATCATTCTCAAGGCGGAGAGTGGCCAGTAGTTAAGCCACAAGATCCTAATACAACTGTTAAACGCTTTATTAAGGCTGGAGGTGAGATAGGTCTATTCCATAATCCTGACTTCAATGCTGCTTCACAATTGGGACTCGGGGTTTATAATGTAAACCAACACAAAGGTACTCGAGTAAGTTCCTACACAGCCTTTGTCGAACCAATTCTTTCGAGACCAAACCTAACACTCCTTACTCATACAAAAGTTAAATCAATAGAGATTGAAGGCGAATATGCCAAATCGTTGAATATTCAAATTAATGGTTCTGAAAAGCAGTTGAATTGTAAAAAGGAAGTTATTATTAGTGCTGGGGCAATTGAATCACCTAGGATGCTTTTAGCTTCAGGTATAGGAAGTGAAAATGAGCTTAAAGAGTTAGGGATTACTTGTAAACATAATCTAGCTGGAGTTGGAGAAAATCTTCAAGACCACCTTGACACAATGGTTACAGTTCGTTCAAATAAAGCTGAATCGATAGGCGTTTCTTGGAGATCATTGTTGCCTCAAGTAATTACATCTCCTTTCAACTACTATTTTAGAAGAATGGGTTGGTGGACAACTAATTTCGTTGAAGCAGGTGGCTTTGCTGAAACAAAGTTTGCCACACCAAATTATCCAGATGTTCAGTTTCATTTCACACCTATTTATCGAAGTCATCGAGGTAGAAAATTTGAATTTGGGCATGGCTACTCCCTTTTCACATGTTTATTGAGACCTCATAGTAAAGGTTCAGTAAAGCTTAGCAAGGAAGGAGAAGAGTTTAAACTGCTCATTGACCACAATTTTTTGTCTGACTCTAGAGATGAATCCAACATAGTTGAAGCAGTAAAAAAAGCTCGAGAAGTTTTATTATCTAAAGAGTTTGATGAGGTCCGTGGTAAAGAAATTGCACCTGGAAAGACTATAAAGTCTGATGCAGATATATTAGAATATATTCGTAAAACAGCCTTGACTGTCTACCATCCTGTTGGTACCTGTAAGATGGGAATTGATGATTTAGCTGTTGTTTCTCCGAAGGATTTAAAGGTAAAAGGAATGAATAATTTACGCGTCATTGATGCCTCCATTATGCCAACCATCGTTAGTGGTAATACTTCAGCACCAACCATGATGATTGCAGAAATGGGTGCAAGAATGATATTAAATAAAGTCTAATTATGAGTAACTATCAAAAAGAAAAAAAGTTAATTCTAGATTACTATAAGTCGTTAGATATGGCTCAAGGTGATGACATTTCGAAAGTTTTAGAAAGCTACATCGCTAAAGATTATATCTGGCGAGGCTACCACCCTTTTAATGAACTCTCAAATGCCAAAGAGGTTTCAGAGACTTTCTGGCAGCCCTTCCGAAACTCATTTAAAAACATGCAAAGACGTATGGATATTTTTATGGCAGGTAAAAATGAAATTGATGGATTTAAGTCTGTCTGGGTTGTTTCTATGGGCCATCTTATGGGTCTCTTTGACAACGAGTGGCTAGGAATTAACCCCTCTAGAAAAATGGCATTTTTGCGTTACTGTGAATTTAACAAAGTGGAGAATGGAAAGATTACTGAAACCGCTATGTTTTTTGATATTCCGCATGTTATGATTCAGGTTGGACTTAATCCATTCCCTCCTCAAACTGCCGCTCATCTTGTTCAGCCAGGACCAATGACTCATGAGGGCTTAATGTTTGAAGAGCAAGATAGTGCTGAAGGTGAAAAAACTTTAGCTGCTATTGACTTCATGGTTAATGATATTAGGACCTGGACAGAACATCAAGAACTCCCACTTGTAGATGAGCTCAGAAGGAGCTGGAACGAGGATATGATTTGGTGGGGGCCTGCAGGAATAGGGGCAACTTATACAATTGAAAGGTATGCTGAGCAACACTCTGGACCTTTTAGGGCTGGCTTCAAAGACCGAATATTTAATGGCCACCTTTGCAGAATTGCAGAGGGAAATTTTGGTGGTTTTTTTGGATGGCCTAACTTGACACTTACTCCTTCTGGGGGATTTATGGGTTTACCTGCATCAGGCAAATCTGGAGATATGAGAGTTATTGATATGTACCGACGAGATGGTGATAAGCTGACAGAAAATTGGATATTTATTGATTTTTTGCATTTCTGGAATCAGCAAGGTATTGATATTTTAGAAAGAACTAATAAAATCCAAAAACCTAAAATATAGCCCTATATAAGTGAAACCACCTCACTATTTGTAATTAAATTTTTTATCTTGAGTTTCACGCTTTTTTGAATTAACATCAGTTCTATAGCAATTTAAATAGAACTGAAAAATGAGAAGAGGCAGAACCAAAGTTTCTAGAGAAGTTACAAGCTTTAAGCAGGCCCCTTATGGCCAAAAAAAGAATCCTTTTCAGCCGATGAGTATTTTTTCAGAGGATGAGATTGAGTCTATTCATGAAGCCTCTTTAAAAGTTTTATGTGATACAGGTATAGACATTCAATCTCCTCGTGCAGTAGAGATTCTAAAAAAAGCCGGAGCTACAATTGATAGTGACGGCAAGCGCGTTAGGTTTGAGCCTGGCTTTGTAATGGAAAAAATAGCCACCACCCCAAGTGAATTTACTCTTCATGGACGATCTATAGAAAGGCATGTTCATATTGGAGGTCAGTCTGTTGTTAACACTATGGTTGCAAGCGCTCCTAATGTTTCTGATTTGGATAGAGGTAGAATTTTAGGTAACTTTGAAGATTATTCAAACTTAATAAAACTTGGGGAGATTTTAAATACTGTCCATGCGTTCGGTGGCTATCCAGTTGAACCTTGCGATATAGATGTAAGTGTGCGTCATTTACATGCTGTTTCTGCAGCCTCCCGCCTCTCAACAAAGCCTCTTTTTGGATATGCAATAGGCAGTGAAAGGATGTTAGATGCAATTGAAATTATTCGAATTGGCAGAGGAATTGATAAAGAAACCCTATTAAAGGAACCCTCAATTACTACAGTCGTAAATGCAAACTCTCCACTAGTCTATGACAAGGCTCTTTTGGAGGGTGCAATTGAAATGGCTGAACATAATCAGCCAGTTATCTATACTCCATTTACTCTAGCAGGAGCAATGGCACCTATCACAGTAGCCGGTGCACTAGTTCAGCAAAATGCCGAGGCCCTTGCTGGGCTAGCCTTTCATCAGTGTGTTAACTCTGGGGCACCAGCTATGTATGGTAGCTTCACATCTAATGTTGACATGAAGTCAGGCTCACCTGCCTTTGGAACTCCTGAATATACACAGGCCACAATTGCAAGTGGGCAATTGGCTAGAAAATATATGATCCCCCTTAGGGCTTCTAATGCTAATGCATCTAACGCCCCTGATGAGCAGTCAGTTTATGAATCACAGATGTCTCTATGGGCTTGTCTTTTGGGGCAGGTAAATTTTATATTGCACGGACATGGATGGATTGAAGGAGGTCTTTGTGCATCTTATGAGAAAGTAATTTTGGACGCTGAAATGAATCAAATGATGGAAGCTTTTCTGCAACCATCTCCTGTCAATAAAGACACTTTAGGAGTTGAAGCAATAGCTGAAGTTGGCCCAGCAAATCATTTTTTTGCAGCAGCACAAACGCTTGAGCGCTATGAAACTGAGCATTACAACCCACTACTTTCAGACTGGAGAAATTTTGAGTCTTGGAGAGATGCTGGCTCAGTTACTGCCACTCAAAGAGCAAATAAAATATGGAAGCAGCTTTTAGATGATTACGAAGAGCCAAAGCTCAAGTCAGAGGTGGAAGAAGAGCTTACAAGTTTTGTTGATAAAAGGGTTTCAGAGGGTGGAGCGCCCCCTTTATAAAGACTCATTTTTTTACTTGAGTTTCACGCTTTTTTGAATTAACATTTATTTTTCAGTACTATATATTTAGGTTTGTGATATGAATGATCATGCGAAAGTTGTTGTTATTGGAGGAGGGGTAGTTGGTTGCTCTATCCTGTTTCATCTTGCAAAAATGGGATGGAAGGATGTCATCTTACTCGAAAGGGATGAATTAACTTCAGGCTCAAGTTGGCATGCCGCTGGCTCATTTCATACAGTTAGTTCTGATCCCAACGTTTCCAAGCTTCAAGAATACACAATTAATTTATACAAAGAAATTGAAGAGACTTCAGGTCATTCAATTAGTCTTCACAAAACAGGAGGCTTCTACTTAGCTTCCAATCAGAGTTGGTATGACTATCTTAAACGAGAGCGCTCAAAAGCAAGATCACTAGGGTTAGATCAAGAATTTGTGTCGTTAGATGAAGTCGTAGATAAACATCCATTAATTGACCCTAAACATTATGTTGCAGCACTTTGGGATCCATCTGATGGTGACCTTGATCCCTCAGGCGTTGTTTATGCTTATGCAAAATCAGCACGTGTTCATGGTGCAGAGTTCTATACTCATACACCAGTTATAGAAACCAACCAAAGACCTGATGGCTCTTGGGATGTTGTCACTGAAAAAGGCAATATTCATGCAGAGCATATTGTCAATGCTGGTGGTTTGTGGGCTCGAGAATTGGGTCGAATGGCCAATATTCATCTTCCTATCGTTCCGATGGAACACCACTATTTGATTACTGAGGAAATTGAACAGATTGCAAGTTTAGCTGATGGTCAGCGCTTGCCTAGCTGTATTGACTTTGAAGCAAACATTTATACACGCCAAGAAAATACTGGCATGTTATTGGGAACCTATGAGCCTCGATCTACTCCATGGTCTTTGGATGGGACGCCACAAGCTTTTGGCCATGATTTATTGGAACCAAAACTTGACAACATTGCTGACCGACTAGAGTTGGCATATGAGCGAATTCCTGCACTAGGAAGTGCTGGTATTAAAAATATTATTAATGGTCCATTTGTTTTCTCTCCAGATGGCAATCCAATGATTGGACCTGTTCCAGGTGTAAAAAACTACTGGACAGCTGTCGGTGTTATGGCTGGTTTTTGTCAAGCTGGAGGTGTTGGAAAGACTCTAGCCGAATGGATGATTGAAGGAGAGCCGTCAGTAGATGTTTGGGCAATGGATATTGCACGCTTTGGTGAATTTGCAACCCCACAATGGGGTGTCATTAAATCCTCTGAAAATTATGAACGGCGATTTGTGATGACTTTCCCTAATGAGACGCTACCTAAGGGAAGACGCCAGAAAACAACATCAGTTTATGACCGTTTGACTCAAAAAGGTGCGGTATGGCAAGATACTTTTGGGCTTGAAAATGCACTTTGGTTTGCAAACTCACCAGAGGATGCTTATGAAGAACCAACATTCCACAGATCGAGATCTCATGACTATGTAGCTAACGAAGTCGAAGCTGTGAGAGCCTCTGTTGGGGCAAGTGAAGTGGCCAACTTTGCTAACCATAAGTTTACGGGTAAGGGTGCTAAAGCATTTTTGGATAAGGTTCTTGCGGGCCGGATTCCAAACCAAGGAAGGGTTAATTTAACACCTATGCTTTTAGAGAGTGGAAAGCTGAATGGAGATCTTACAGTTGCCTGTATTGATGAAGAAACTTATTATTTATTCGGCTCCAGCGTTGCACAAAATATGCATCTTCGTTGGTTCGAGAAGCATCTTGAGGGTGTTGATGAGGTTGAGTATCAAAACATGACAGATGATTTTCATGGAATTTCTATTTCGGGTCCAAACTCAAGAGAATTGCTTTCGAAACTAACTCGTGAAGATGTCAGTTCAGAAGCATTTAAATTTAGGGATATAAGAGATACATTCATAGGCGGCGTGCCAGCACTCTGCGTAAGAATTTCATTTACTGGTGAGCTTGGTTATGAGATTTATGTTGCGCCACAATACCAATTGAAGCTCTTTGAAGCTATAGAAGAGACTGGAGCAGGTCTCGGTCTTAAATGGTTTGGAGGAAGAGCATTAATGTCAATGAGATTAGAGAAAAGTTGGGGTGCATGGACCATGGACTTTAGACCTGACTTTACATTAATGGAGTCAGGCCTTGATTTTTTTGTGGATTGGGACAAAGACTTTATAGGTAAAAAAGCAGCCTTAATTGAGAAAAAGAATGGCCCAAACAAAAAGCTTTCTGTCATACAGATCGATACCGAAACTGATGTTAGCGGTGACGAAGCTGTCATGCATAATGGAGAATGTGTTTCCTATATAACTTCTGGTGGGTACGGACATTCAGTTAAAAAATCTCTTGCGATGACCTATCTTCCAGTTGAGTTAATTGACCCTAACACAAAGCTTGAAGTAGAGATATTGGGCCAGTTTCATAAAGCTTCTATAGTAATGGAGCCTCTTTATGATCCATCTGGATCTAAAATGCGTTAATAAATAAAGATTGTCAAATGAGTTTTAAACAAAACAAAAAGTATCAAACGAAAATTGCCCCTCAAGCTGCAGGTGATGAAGATATTTATAGTCTAAATAAACATGTGCTCGGTCCAGGCGCTCTTGCAGAATCCGAGTGGGTAGAAGCTGGATTGGTAAGTCCGAACATGACAAGTATTCGGGAGTACCGATTACAAAGGGTGCGTGACAAATTGATTGAGTTTGATTGTGCCGGTATTCTACTCTATGATCCAGTCAATATTCGCTATGCAACCGACAGCACAAATATGTCTGCCTGGACATCACACAACGCAGCTCGTTATGCTCTAGTAATGACACAAGGTCCTGTGATCATTTTCGAGTTTGACGGCCATGAGTTTCTTTCTAACCATAATCCACTAATAACGGAAGTGCGTCCAGCGATTACCTATCTGTATTTTACGGCGGGTGAATTTAGCAAACGTAAGGCCAAAATCTGGGCCAAAGATATTGTAGAAATAGTTACTCAGTTCAGCCATGGTAACAAACGATTGGCTCTAGATCATTGCGCAACTGAAGGTGTTCATCAGCTTGAAGAACAAGGCTTGGAGCTAGCTAATGGCGAGGAGGTGATGGAGTTGGCAAGGTTGATCAAGTCGGAAGAAGAGATCGTTGCGATGAGGCGCTCTATATTTGCCTGTGAAAAATCTATTGAGTTGATGCGCTCCCATTGTGAGCCTGGAATTACTGAGCAAAAACTCTGGAGTCAGTTTCAAATGGAGGCTGTTTCTAGAGGAGCTGAATGGATTGAAACGCGTCTACTTGCGGCCGGCCCTAGGGCTAATCCATGGTATCAAGAATGCTCGTCACGCCCTATTCAGAATGGAGAGTTAATAGGTTTTGACACAGATTTGGTTGGTGCATACGGCTACTGTACTGACATTTCTCGTACTTGGATGTGTGGTGAAAAGTCGGCAAGTTCAGCACAAAAAGATATCTATACTATGGCTTACGAACAGGTTCAACAAAATATAGGAATATTGCGACCAGGCCTTACCTTTAAAGAGTTGTCATTTTCTTCTAGAGAGTATCCGAAAAATGAGTTTCGACATTATTCGATGTTGTATCATGGAGTCGGGTTGTGTGACGAATACCCCGCCATTCCCTTTACATGGGAGTGGAATGAAAACAGTTGCGATGGTGTCATAAAGCCGGGAATGGTCTTAACTGTAGAGAGTTATGTCGGACGCCGTGATGGTGGACCAGGCGTCAAACTAGAGGAACAGGTTTTGATTACTGACAAAGGCTACGAGGTTCTATCTAAATACCCTTTCGAGTCTGACTTGTTGCTTTAATGCTAACTAAATATTGTTTTTAAGGACAGGGAATGATGAGTATTCCAAAAAAAATGAGTGCAGTCTTAACAACCGGTCATGGCGGTTTTGAAGTTCTAGATTTTCGTAGTGATGTTGAGGTCCCTAGTCCAAATTCAGATCAGGTACTTATTAGGGTTTTAGCTGCAGGAATTAACAACACCGACATCAATACACGCACTGCTTGGTATTCAAAATCAGTAACAGGCGAAACAAGTATCGGAGGTTCTAAAGGTTTTGATAATCCCGAGAACGATGACGGAAGTTGGTCAGGGGTTCCTCTCAGTTTTCCCATTATTCAAGGAGCTGACTGTTGTGGTGAAATTGTCGCTGTAGGTGATGATATAAATGTTGAGCGCATAGGTGAGCGAGTTTTAGTTCGAACTATGCAGCAACATGCGGTTGATTACAAACCTTTCGAGTGTTGGACTGTGGGCTCAGAATGTAACGGTGCTTTTGCACAATATATGGTTGCTTTTAGTGATGAAAGTTATAAAATCGAGAGTGACTGGAGTGATATTGAATTAGGCTCTATTCCTTGTGCGTACTCAACAGCTGAGAATCTCTTAGAACGGTCAAATGTTAGTAAAGGAGAAACTGTTTTGATTACGGGTTCTTCTGGTGGCGTTGGATCAGCTGCAATCCAATTAGCTAAAAGACGGGGTGCGACAATTATCGCGGTAGCTAGCGAGCAAAAAATCACCGATGTAAAAAGTATTGGTGCCGATCATGTCGTAAAACGAGAAGACAATTTAATTGATATTCTGGGCAAGGAGTGTGTTGATGTAGTGATTGATCTTGTTGCAGGTAGAAAATGGGGAGAGTTACTTGAAGTACTTAAGAAAGGGGGTCGCTATGCAGCAGCAGGGGCGATTGCCGGCCCCATAGTTGAATTAGATGTTAGAACTCTTTATTTAAAGGACTTGACATTAATGGGATGTACTTTTCAAGAAGGTCACGTATTTGAGAATTTGATTAGTTACATTGAAAGAAATGAAATTAAACCCTTGGTTTCCAAGAGCTATCCACTTGAAGATATTGTGAATGCTCAAAAAGACTTTTTATCAAAAAAATATGTAGGAAAGTTAGTACTTGTGCCGTCCCATAATTGATATTTAAAAGGATTATTTTTCTTTACCTGACATAAGCTCTTTCCAGCGTACATAGCTAGAAACACCAATCCACATTAGTGGTTTAGGAAGTAGTTTTTTAGGAGGTTCTTCCGCTTTAAAGTTCGGTACAAGACTTTCATTTGAACCGCTTGCTTGCTCAGCAGCAATAATTCCAATGGCGGTTCCTTTAGCAGTGCCAAGACCATTTTGACAGCATGCAGAGTAAATACCTTCTTCTACTTCACCTTGCGCATAGACATTATTGAGACTTAGGCATAAGCGACCACCCCAGCAATGCTCCATTGTTACCTTATTAAGCATCTGAAATCGAGCGTTAAATGATGAAATATGACTATTCGAAACAGACCTCATGAATGAATCTGATACCTCCATACTAGGATTGTAGGACCAACGATTACGAACTAAAATTCGATCTCCTCCAATTCCAGATATACGTCTGACTGATGACCCCATAGCATCAGCTGAGGTAAGCCCCCATTCAGATTTACCACCCAAGCTTTTAACTTCATCAGGCACCAGTTTTCTTGTCATTGAGGCATACGTAAAAATTGTCATCAATTTATTTTTAAAATATCCAAATCTTTCAACCAGTCCATTCACAGCCAAAATAACTTTTGGACTTGTAACTGAGCCAAATTTAGTTTTAGCTTTCCAAAGCTTTTGACCGTTATGAGATCCCTCATTAATTAAGTCAATGACTGGAGAGTTTTCATAGATAGATAAACTTGAATATTTACAAATGCCATCTGCCAGACTTTGGATATAAAGTGCAGGCTGTAGCATTGCAGTCCCAGGAGTCCATAAGCCATTTTTGTAATAGTCGATACCCGTCATTTCTTTCATTTCACTTGGACCAAGCAATTTAAATTCCTCTCCGGTTTTTGTTAGATGATCAGCATACTCTGAATTAAATTTGACGCCCTTAGTGGTTGCTGCTGCATTTGTTTTTCCACTAAGCTCTATTGCTTCTGAAGGCATTTGATATTCTTCGGATGCATTTTTTGCAAAATCTATAGCAGAACGATTAATGAGTGTTTGCTCGAGGTCTTTTTCGAGGCTACCCAAGTAGTCATTAGAGGCTAAATTGTGGGGAAGATCAATCATAAAGCCAGAGTTTCGACCAGCAGGCCCCTCACCAATATCACAAGCCTCAAGTACTACAATTTTCGCAGTAGGTTCTAGTTGATTGAGGCGACGCGCAGCAGAGAGTCCAGCAAATCCACCGCCAATTATTAGATAATCTGCATTCAAATTATCAGCAAGATTATCATGAGGAACTCTTGATGGAAGAACAGCATTCCATCCAGAAATGCCAGGATTTAAAGGAAGCGAAATATTGTTAGCCATAGCTTAATTAATAGAAACTAGTCAACCGATTCTTCGGGTGCTCGATCAGAAAGATCAATCCAAATTGTCTTTAGCTCAGTGTATTGATCATGCGCATGAATCGAATTATCTCTTCCACCAAATCCTGATTGTTTGTAGCCACCAAATGGAGTGCTCATATCACCCTCACCATAACAATTAACAGTCACTGTTCCAGCTTTTATTGCTCTAGCAGCTCTAATAGCTTTTTTGCCATTGGCTGTAAAGACACTTGCAGCAAGACCATACTCAGTGTTGTTTGCAACTGCGATTGCTTCATCAAATGACTTCACGGTTATAACTGAGAGTATTGGACCAAAAATTTCTTCTTGAGCTAATTTTGAATCAGGGTCAACGTTATCAAAAATCGTTGGAAGTACATAGTTAGGTTTCTCAGTTTTTCCACCTGTGATAATGTTGTCATTTTTTAGATAACTGCATACTTTTTTAAAGTGTTCATCGTCTACTAAGGAGCCTAGATAATTTGATGGGTCTAGAGGGTCTCCAGTCTTCCAATCTCTAAGATGTGCTAGCATTTTTTCTAGTAATGCATCTTTGATATTTTCTTGCACAATCAATCTAGAGTTAGCAGAACAGTTTTCGCCCATATTCCAGAAGGAGGCATTCACAATATGTTCAGCGACTAAGTCTAAATCTTCAGCATCATCGAGAACGATTGCAGGATTTTTACCGCCACACTCAAGTACGATTTTCTTTAAATTTGAGTCCGCTGAATAGCGCAGAAAGCGTCGACCAGTCTCTGTCGAACCAGTAAAAGAAACCATATCGACATCTGGATGAAGACCGAGCGGTTCACCTACATCAGGTCCCATACCTGGGATGATATTTAATACGCCTCTCGGAATCCCTGCATCCATTGCTAATTCTGCTAATCTTAGAGCAGTTAGGCTGGTTTGTTCAGCAGGTTTAACGATGACTGAGTTACCAGCTGCTAGAGCAGGAGCTATTTTCCAGGCTAACATTAATAATGGAAAGTTCCATGGCAAAACGCAGCCAACAACACCGATCGGTTCGCGCACAATAACTGCCAAAGCATCCTCGCCCGCAGGTGCAGTTTGGTCATAAATTTTATCTACTGCTTCTGCATGCCAGAGAAGGCAATCAATGGTTTCAGGAAGGTCGATTGTTGCACAATCACGAATTGGCTTCCCTGAGTCAATGCTTTCCATTACTGCAAGTTCCTGTATGTTTCTTTTAATGAGTTTTGATAATTTAATGAGAGCTTGTTTTCTTTCACTTGGGTGTAGTTTAGACCAGTGCCCTTGATCAAAAGCTTCTCTCGCTTTGACAACAGCATGGTCAACATCTTTAGAGTTACATGCTGAAATATTGGCGATAACTTTTCCAGTTGCAGGGTTTATAGTTTCAAATGTTTTGCCTGATTTAGATGACTGAAATTGCCCATTGATGAAAGCGTTTGTTGGAAAATTGAGTGATTTTTCTATGGCTATATATTCTTCATGAGTTAGTAGGTCTGACATTTAGCTACCCTCCTTCGTTATTAGGTTAATGGTGTGATTCATTACGCGAACAACCTGCTCTAACTGGCGTTTTTCATCTTTATTTAGAGGCTGTAATGGCTTTCTTGGAGGCCCTGCAGACAGACCTCTCATGGTTACTCCATGCTTTATGCTTTGTATAAACTTGCCGCCTTGCTCAAGAACTCTCATGAGCGGCATCATTGCTGACATAATCCGTCTACCTTTGTCAAAATCTCCTTCAATCCTGCATGCTTCGTAAAGCGCCACATGAGCCTCGGGTGCAAAGTTAGATCCAGCGCATACCCATCCACTAGCTCCCCAGGCAAAGAATTCTAGTGCTTGATCATCCATTCCACAGCAAAGCTGAATGTGAGGATAATCTCGAGCCAATAAATGAAGACGATTTATATCACCACTACTTTCCTTGATGGCACAAAAGTTTGATGACCTTCCGACTCTATCAAGATATTCTTCTCCCATCATAGATCCCATCCGACCTGGATAGTTATATAGGATGATGGGTAGATTTGCTGCCCGGTCAATTGCTAGTGCATGAAGCGCATTTTCTCTTTCCGTAGGGAGTGCATAGGGAGGTGTTGCCACTAAAATTCCGTCCGCTCCTATTTTGGCAGCTTCTTCTGCGTAAAAAACAGAGTCTTCAGTTCGAATAGCTCCTGTTCCAACTATATATGGAAGCCGATTATTAATTACATCTTTGCAAACTTTCATTAACTGCAGGCGCTCATCAATGTCTTGAGCGTAGTACTCACCAGTTGTGCCTGCAATAACCAACCCATGAACACCACTACTAATTAGATCTTCAATAATAGCCTCGATGGCATCAAAATTTATTGAACCTTTATCATCATAGGGGGTAATAATTGGTGTGTATATTCCTTCAAACTTCATTTTTTCTCCTAAAGATTTGGCAGACTAATTAGCGATCTGATCTTCTAGCATCTCTACCAAGTCTATCTGTAGAATTTGCCATATCAGATATTTACAATAAATAGAAATTACCTATGCTAGATTAATTAATTATTTAATGCAACATTTTTTTTTCATAGAAACATGAAAAATACTATATCTACTTAACTCCTTATATTCTTGATAAATCAATAATTAAGAGTAAAATTTATCATTTTGAAAAATGAATAAAAATAATGTCTAATCTTTCTAATAACTATATAGCTGGCGATTGGGTCAAGGGTTCTAGCTCAATATCAAACATAAACCCCTCCGATACGAATGACGTTATTGGTGAGTTTGCTCAAGCAAAT
>ENA-OSJC01002579-OSJC01002579.1-marine-metagenome-genome-assembly--contig:-NODE-2579-length-13537-cov-3.384621_pt1 | contig 13537 bp, 4 predicted proteins | sample MGYA00237885_ERZ534234 | MGnify/ENA primary metagenome ERZ534234 (study PRJEB26413, sample SAMN06343907) | marine metagenome | isolation source: coastal waters | place: Atlantic Ocean: West Antarctic... | reverse complement strand
AACGCAGGTCCCTTAGCACCTAAAATATTCAAGCAAGATTGTGAAATAAATTGGGACCAAGATGCTGATTGTATCGTTAATTTCATCCGTGGTGTGTCACCCCATCCGACCGCTTGGTGTAAATTCAACAATGAAATACTGAAAATATTTCATGTAAATAAAATAACTACGAACCATCTGGATTCTGGGGAATTTGAAAGTGACGGAAAAAAATATTTGCATTTTGGTACCCGAACCTCTGATTTAGCCATTACTTCATTACAAATTCAGGGAAAAAAAAGAATGGCCGTCAAAGAATTTTTGAGAGGTTACCGGATGAACTAATTAATAGATCAAAAACTATAATAAATGAAGATATCAATGATCGCCGCCATGAGTACCAACCGAGTAATTGGTATAAACAATGACTTGCCTTGGCATTTGCCTGATGACTTCAAGTTCTTTCAAACTAAAACAAAAGGACATCATGTACTCATGGGACGTAAGAATTATGAATCTTTACCTCCAAAATTTAGACCTCTTCCCAATAGAATCAATCTCATCATCACAAAAAATAATAACTATCAAGCTGAAAACACATATATTGTTCATTCAATTGAAAAGGCCATCGAATATGCTGAAATCCAGGGTGAACAAGAATTATTTATTATTGGTGGAGGAGAAATTTACCAATTAGCACTGCCCTATGCAGATACCATTTATCTAACGGAAGTCGATGCTTCTCTAGACGGTCATGCCTACTTCCCTGTTTTTGATAAACAAATTTTTAAAGAAACGCTGCGATCACATCATGCCTCAGATGAAAGACATCTCTACAGCTTTAATTACGTGACTTATCAAAAAAAGTAAGAGGAAGAAAAAACATATAGACACCTCTAGATAGTTTGACCTTCTTTGTCGTATTCTTTTTTAATTGCGTCAATGACGTCTTTTTCCAAAACTTTTCCACTGGTTCTATTAGTCGCTTGTATCGCACAATATCTCAAAACATTCAATATACTCCCCCCAGAAATTTCAAAATTATTGGCTATTTTGTCAAAATCAATATTTTCAATATCATACATTGAAAAATATTTTTCCCACAACTTAACCATTATGGATTGATCTGGCTTGGGAAAATAAACAATACTTTGAAATCTCCTTAAGAAAGCATCATCAATATTGTCTTTAAAATTTGAAGCCAAAATAGCAATCCCATCAAAATCCTCAATCCGCTGGAGCAAATAAGAGACCTGTTGATTGGCAAACATATCATTACTGCTCTGTGTACTCATTCGTTTACTGAACAAAGCGTCAGCTTCATCAAAGAATAACACCCAGCCTTTATTCTCTGCAATTTTGAAAATATTAGCTAAGTTTTTTTCAGTTTCACCTATAAATTTTGAAACTACAGAGGATAAATCTACCCGATAAACATCTAGATTTTCACTTTTTCCAAGCAGTGCTGCAGTCATCGATTTACCGGTACCAGGTGGACCATAAAAAAGGGCCCTATAGCCCTTTTTAAGATATTTTTGCAAATCAGCATTCCGCATGATTTCTTTTTCATTATTGATCCATGTCTTTATATGATCAATATCTTTCAATAATTTGGGCTCAAAAATGGCATCGCTCCATTCCAATCTTGTGGTCAAAAGTTGAGCGGGGAATGTAGGTGAAAATCTGGGCTTGTAAGGCTCATTTAATGTCAAATTCGACAAAAACTCTTTACTTGCAATCAATTCTCCACTCCAAATAGGTTCATGTTCATTCGTGAATCCTATAGTGATGATGTTCTGTTGAGCCAAAATATGTTCCTCTTCAAAGCATTTATATAAATCAAACCTACGTGTTAAGTCTGATCCTGCAATAATAAATGCTGCCGTTTCTCCTGTCGGCAAAAAACCATTATGCTTCTCGCCTTTAATACCTCCAAATTCAGCATAATACCTATCATATTGCTTATTTTTAGTGAAAAATATATCAAAAATAGAGGGTCTCAAATGGGGTGCCAAAGCGATGATCATTACCAAACGATCAATTTCACCTAGTCCATGATGACGCGTGAATTGGGCGTAGTAAGAATCATCCTTTTCTAGCTCAGGTATTAACGGTAAGTCACCTCCTGCTACTTGTTCGAAATAGTCTTTCAATCTATAGGATATGGTCTCTTCTAGCCATTCCAGCTCTTTAGCCAAAGTTGGTAAACTATTATTTAAAATTAAGTCCAATTTACAATCATTCTTTTCGACATCCAAGGTAGTTTAACGGTGCCAAATCCCCAAGGAAGACTCTTTAAAAGAATATCTATGGTCTTTTTTTCAACCTCTAGTTCCCAAAAATCATCCTTCTCTTCCACAAATCCTTGTCTCACAAAAAAACCTTCTCTCATGGCATCTATTGAAGAGGATTTTAATTTTTCCCAGTTTTGCATGACTCCTTTGAGCATTAAGTCTGAGGTTTCCTTTTCTTTATCTGTTAATTCAATTTGCAAAGGTACTGGCGTTGCCAACTTGATTCCGCATAAAATTTTATTTAGAAGTAGTTCGTGTTCAGGTGTTTCATTAGAGCCTGTTACCAAATATTGAATAAGATGCACCGCTCTTACGGCATCTTCCTCAGTTTTAAATGCCCCTTTTTCAGTCATCTCTAACATTTTAAAAAATCGATCTAAATAAGGCCAAACAATAACGATTCCTGCATTTTTTATTTCAATACGATGCTCTAATTTAATAGATTCAATCTCGTCAGTCAGATCCAATACGATAGGCAAAGGTTTTACTTCTGAATCATTCTCTTTCGGAATATCCCGTGTTTGTTTAGATGTATTCAATGAGACAATCATTTCTATGAGTTTATCAGAAATATTCAAATAAGCGTAGACGTTCATGTCAAAATCAAAAGAGATTTGATTTACTTTTTTAAATTGCTGTAAAAATAAATGCACTAAATCAAGTGCGTTAAGATTCATGAACTTAGCATTCAATACAGATTGATATATGGTCTGATAAAATAACTCATTGATGATCTTTGGTTGAATGGAAGGCCAAATCTGGGTAAATAGTTTGATGATATCAGATTTATAAGTCATTAACGATTTAGTATGCTTTGGGAATAATGCTCGGGTAATCAGAAATAAAACATCTTCTTTTTCATTCCTGACCACTCGGGTTCTCACCTCGCTATTTTCCATCACAGAAATAATGGCTCCCCTTACATCCTCGTGTCCTGTATTTAAATAACTTTCAATTTTACGTAAAAAAGCCAAATATGATTTAATCAAAAAGGCATAATCAGCAGGTAAAGATCCAGTAGTAATATAGTAAGTCATTATAGCAATGAAATCTTTATTAGGATGATGTTTGACCAAATAAGTATTTGGAATAGGCATCACTTCGTCATTTAAATTTAAATCATTAAATAACTTCATAAAGGGAAGAAATTTCATTTCTCCCTCATGCAATGCATCACTGGTAATTTTCAATAATTGTTCCTTTACTTTTGGAAAAACAAAGGTGGTCTTCTTTGTTATGAAGGTTACCGATGATAATATGAATCGATCATGATCGAAGCTTTCAAGATGAGAGAAATATCTGAAAAGAAAAGTGATCCATTCATCTTTTGCTTTTAAATAACCCCATCTCTTGATTAAGAGATTGAAATTAACAACAAAGGCACCATGCTGTGGAGATAAAATAAGTAATATTCTATCAATAACCTGAGGTTTCATGATCGGAATGATCTTTTCAAAAACACCATCAGGTCTTTTAAGCATGGATACGGCTTCAATAAAAGATTTTGGATGCTCGTTAAGCATCTGATTGGTTAACCGAACCAAGTTTTCTGACTTAGAAAATCCTTGATGATCAAACTCGATAGACCACCATGGATATTCATTATAAAGAATGAGATGCAACAAAAAATCTATATCCCCTTGCCAAGCCAACTCTTTATTGGCATAGCTAATCGTATTAAACTTAGTTGATTTCAAATAAGCAGATATTTCCTCTGATTCTTGACTTCCAGCAAGGTCTATTAATTCAATTTTACTCATCTGCATACTCAATGACCATTGGTCCAACATTTCATCCCAAATTAGTTCATCATTGGCTGTTCGGTATTCATGTTGGTACCTCAGAATGATCAGGACAAAATAATTGGTAAGTACCGATTTCTTTACAACTGCAGCGAAGGCTTGCTCAAATTTCTTCGCGATTTTTTGAGCCTGCCCATGAACTGAAGGCCTTATGATTTTATATAGAGAAAGGAATTTTTTTTCACCTAAAAATGAGATCAAGAAATCAAGATTTGAAGACTTTTGGATGAACGCATCAATATTTAATTTAAAATGATGTCCATCTACTTTAGCTAATTTAATCAGTATTTCATAAAACCTTTCTGCTGAGTGAACGGCTGACCAATTTGGAAGTATTCCCGTCGTAATTACCACTTCAACAAAATCGTATATATCAACATGAGCTAAATAATCATCTTTAATACTGGCATATGATAGCGACTTTAGTTGGTCAAGATCTGCCTTTTCAGCTTTTGACAAGGTCAATTTTGGAAGAGCTACTGATTTTTTAGGAGTCAACTGCGCCAGTAATAAACCACTCAGTATGTTGAATTCTATTTTTTGAATATTTCTTAAGCCTAATAAAATCAATTTAGAGGTAAAGACGATTTTAGAAACTGAGAATACCATACTTTGCCATAAAGGTTCCCATTGTCCAGCATAGTCAGGCATCATTTGATTAAAGTATTGGGGAATTAATTTTTCTGGCAAACGTTCAAATAAACTGATCAATACTTGTTCAACATCTCTATCTCTCCTCAATCGTGATATAAAAAATTCCCTCTTGAAATGAAGTATCCTATTGAATGCCTCTTCTGCTTCATAAATGAAAATCGCTTCATTAAGCTTATTAGGATCTTTTAAAAAGATTATAAATGCATCAACATAATAGAGGGTAATCTCATCATTTTTTGGAGTCATTAAAAAAACTTCAACCTCATCGGGAATGATGAAAAAATTAATTTGATCATCCAAAAACTTCAAAAAAGATTCTTGATCATAATGATCATGCGATAAACCGAAAATTACCTTTAAGACTTCCAGTTCAAGCATCGATTTTTGATTGACTTTTTTGATAGAGGTCATGATCTCATTAAATGAAATCTCACCAAACTTATAGTCTATTAATTTGATTAACTCGGCCAATGTTTCTTGTTTGAGAGCTCTTAAAAAGATTTTCATTTTTCCAATACTTCGCCGAGTAAGTATTTGCCAAATCGTACTTTGTATGGATAATTGTTTATTAAACTGGCGTTCAAATTCTTGAAAATTCAAATAAGGAGTTTCGGCCTTTTTAAACCCCAATTCAATAACTTTTTCTAATAATATTCCAAATGTCCGATGTGGATACAAATCAAATGAGCTTACTGGCGCTAGGTCGCCAAGATCATTCAAATTCAAAAACTCTTTTTGTAGTGCCGCCCCCTCATCTGAGGCTATCAGCAAGTGTAAAGGAGAAAGCATCGGGGTATCTGGACCAAAAAGACTCTCGATAGAGATGAGGAGATCGGAGGATAATAATTTATAAAATTTATTTAACGTAATCGATTCGATCTCTTTAAAAAATTGGGCCGTCAATACTCCTTTGACCAAAAGATCCTTAAAAAACGTCTCAAAGGATGACCAACGTTTGAAAGGAGTATTGCTGATCCCCCTTTTTTCAATCACAACACGCAATAAAGCCAGGTCTTTGGCATCAGTTGAAGGCTGGAGATCTGATTTTGAAGGCGTCTCCTGAAATTCTCGTATCGCAGCTAGCAACAAAGCCTCATCATCCTTCTTTTCATCAAACACAAGCATCAACTTTGCCAGGGTTTGACTAGATAGTAATGAGAAAAATATGGACAACTTTTTCTTGTCAATATTTAGGAAAAATTGAGCTGATAAACTTTGGTCCTTGAGTAAATTTTCAAGAAAAAGATAAAGTAGTCTTTGTTTATGTAATATTTGATTGATTTCTACAATATTGAAATTAATAATCTGGGTGAATACAGATAACCTCATCTCAGGTGAAAAGTTTCTGATCAACAAATTCAAATCGATAACCTTGCGCGGAGTGGCAACAGACAATAACTTTAAATAAAGCAGCTCTTTTAATTCGATTTTAGTGGTAGCTACCGGTACGATATTAAAAATCCAGTCACTTGTCTTTAATCTCACTTCCTCTACCAAATCACCCATTTGACCTGACAATAAAAGTAATAAGTCATTCTCAAGTTCAGTCAAATCCTTCATTTGAAGATTGAACTGCGCATCCTTGGAAATTAGATCATAGCCATTTGATGGACCAATGAATTGATTAAATGATTCATCTTCTAACCAACCCGCTATTTCATTTGGTTTTTCCTTTAATAATGCCGTCCAAGCCCATGTAAACTGATCTTTCAATTCATATAAATCTTTGGAATGTAAGGCCTTGAAAAAATCTAAAATTTTACTTTTTTTGAAGAATGAAAATCTGTTGCGAGTGACAAAAAAATGAACCAGTTTAATCTCCCAAGAGTTTTGAATGTGAGCTAATAATGAAAGGCTTAATAATCTAATCAAATCGACTTTTGACCCCTTTTTGAATAATCTTTCCCAAAGAGTCCAAGGATATTGCCCATTGATAAAAAAATTATTTAAAATCACATCATGTGCCACCTCACTATTGAATCTCGCCCACACCAAATCTGCTTGACTGTCTGTCGGATTGTCAAAAAAAACAGTCAATAATAAATTAAAATCATTGAATATCTTCCCCTCGTCAAGGTCAATATTTTCTAACTCAATCGCATCCGTTTCAGCATCATTTTTTTGAAATAAAGCCACTTGATATTGGAATAATTCATCGAAATTTTCACCATTATCCACATCCATTTTAGCTAAAATAAATGTTTCAAGTAGTTTGAATTTAAAATCCTGATCGCTTTGCTCCAATTCAGGTAAATATTTTTCTAGCGCTACAAATCCAGCAGTGTCCTTAAAAACTTGCAAAATAATTTTTAAAACAATATCGAAATCAAATTGATAAAGCAATCGTAGCCAAAAAGTTTGATGACTAATTCTCTTTTTAAATTGAATAGTTAATTGATCAAAATTGTCCTCTAGCACCTTTTTAAGAGATGAAATTGGATCTAAATCAACCGAAAGCCAAACCCCCAGCTCCAAATAATTTAATAACAAAAGAAGATCATCTGTAATTTTGATATCTTTTTCCTTTGCCGTTTCCAAAACAGTTTGAGATTGAATGAGTTGTCTTCGTAAGGCAATTAATTTAGAATATTCTCCAGGGTCTAGGTGAGCGATAATGGTTGAAAGTAACTCCGTAAAGACCATGTCTTTTTTTAAGGCTACTCTTTCAAGCAATTCATATAATGATCTGTTTAACTGTGGATCAGAAATAGAAAAATGATTGATAAAACCAGCTATTTGTTGATATCCATAATGATAAATGTTTTCAGAAAATAAGGTGTGCAGAAAGATTTTAAGATAATGGAAGTTTTCAAAGGCCTTTCTCTTTTTGGTTTCTTGCCGAGCAAAAACAACAAAAAGCATATCTATTTGAGTCAACGAAAAAATTTCAAAAATTCGTTTTAATTTTAGCTTATTTTGATAATTATTAGTGCCAAATGAAATGATCCTGGATAACTCTATCAGATCTTTCTTTCGAAGTCTTTTAGCCATCTTTAGAATTTCTATCAAAGAGTAGTCAAATTCTAATTTTCCTTGATCTAGATAGTCAATTAAGGGGACCAGTGATAAATCCTTGATATTCTGTTCTTGACTGAAAAATGAATCCACTTCCTCTTTAATTCGATTCATATTGAACCCCTTATCTGAAAATGGCAAATTATCAAACCATGAAGGATCTGTAATCAAACGTTCAAAAATATGTTTTTTAAACGATATATCGGTATCATATTGATCGATCGATTTTATAATTTTTTCAAATTTTTTCTTTCTTTGAATACCCTGAAAAAAAGCCATAATCACTTTCTCGACTGAGCGAAGTTCATGGCCATGAATCAATCTTAGCCAGACTACTTTATAACCCTGCTCCTTTTTAAGAGCTAGAATGAATGACTCTACATGGTCTTTCAAAAGCATTATCAATACCTCATCAGGAGATTGATCTCCTAACTCCCAAATTCCAGATTTTAAATAATATAAATAAGTATCGATGAGACTTGAATCGCTTAGATCTTTCTTATAGAGGTTCGTGACCTCTTTTCTATGCTTTATCAATACAGCTTTGGCCATTTCAGAACCCTCAGATTTCATCATTTTATCGATGATATAATCTCGCCCATAGCCTGTCCTTACAGAGATCTGATCGATCAACGTAAATAACAATACAGGCCGTTTTTTAAACTGCTGTTTTAACTCCTTGATAACATCACCCACCCACAATAAACCCAAATCATAAAGGGTAATAGAAAAAATAGGTCGAGTTAACTGAATAATCGCGGATAGCTCAATGAGCTCTTTTTGAAAGGAGAATTTGTTTTCACGCTGCAGAATTTGGAAAAACAATTCAATTTGCTGAGGATTTAATACTTGATAGATTCGCTCCAAAGAGCGCATAAATTTTTTAATAGTAAAATTTGATTTCGTGAATTGTAAAACAATTTCTTCAATTTCTCTTCGAAAAAATACTTTCCTAATTGTTTGTTTTTTAGCTACTGATAACGACGAAACACGTTCCTTAATGATATAAATGGTTAACTCTTCAATCAAACTCTTAATACTACTTGTGGGTTTAAAGGACTCCTCAAGTTCATTCCCTTTAAGCGATTCAATTATCAAGTGAGATACAAGGATTTTAACCTCTTCAACCAAACCTTGAGCTTTTTTAAAGTTTAACTGTAGAAATTTAATATAATCATTCAGACTTATGGATCTATAGTCATTTACCATAAAATCAAACGTTACTCTTCTTAAGGAATCATTAAACTCTTTTTGAAAGGATTTAAATTCCTTTTTTTTCCAGATGACTTCTTGTATTGTATAATTAAATCGCCTAATTTCTAAATAAATTATAGGTTCAACACTCAGCCAATATTCATCCAGCTGATCCTCCTTTATTTGATGAAAAAATCTTTCTTTAATGGCCCTATCATTAAGGGTGTTTTTTAAATTAAATTTTAGAGAGTGTAAATCATTTTTTATTAATCTTTGGAAAACGCTTGTTACCGAATCAGAACCTGAAATCATTACCCCCGTCTTAAGGAAATATATAAATAACTCTAAATCATTTAAAATATTTTGTCGATCAATGAGCTCATCTATATTCTCCTGCTGAAGTAACTTTGCTAATTCAGTATCTAAAAGATATGAGAGTCTTACAATAAATTCTTCCTGAAAATTTTTACTATCTATCGTACCCAAATCAAGACTGATATCTTCTATTTTCAGATGTTTAGCGTAGGGATAATATTTATTAAAACAATAGTCTATCGCGTCAAGGATTCTAGACTTAAGACGACCCGCTTCAGTGGTACTCAGCTCCTTATCTAATTCTAATGTTAAGGTGTTTATTAAATGATTTGGTTCCATCGATTTATTACGTTGAAGGCATCAACGAATAAGATTAACAGTTCCTGTTATCTCTTCAGGATCATTGGGGTCTAATTGACATACGTACTCATAGGCTCCCGTTGGCAGCAACTCATCATTGAAAATTCCATTCCAAGGTTGCTGATATCCATGGGATTCAAAAACAAGGATTAAATCTGGAGCCATAATTTTTATATGGCATTTTGGGAATTTTTCAATATTCATAATGAGCCATTCATCCCTGATACCATCATCATTGGGAGTAAAAGCACTTGGAAAATAAACCTGTGAATCATCTTGGATAGATCCATCAATGTTCCCTGGCTCATCGAACCACATGACACAACTCTCAATAGAATCAAAAATGTATTTTTCAGGCACTTGGCTCGGAATAATATCTAGTTCTTTTAGAAGACTATAATTCTTCTTATTCAACTCACAAAAAGATATTTTTATCTTTTTCGACTTAAGATATAATATCGCATCTTTGAATGTACGAATTCCGGAATAATCCATATAAGGCACCAAAGACATATTAAAAACAACGACCTCAACCTTAGGGGAAATAGCACGTATGGTCTTTAAAAACCGTGTAGAGAAACCAAAAAATAAAGGTCCTTTGATGGTCTTTATAAAAACTTTATCCTTAAAAACTTCGGCATCATCAAAAGTATCTATGAGCTCATAAATCATCAACTCTAATTTGGATTGATTTGAGTCATCCTCTACTTGATCTGCCATTTTCTTCATAAAATAAATGGCTGAAATAATCAGACCCAAACTTACTGAAAATAGCAAATCATAGAATGCCGTCAAACCCATCACAGCCACCATAACGACAGCATCTACTCTGGGAATAATAATCAACTTTTTGAGCGTAACCTTATCTAATAATTCATAGCCAATAGAAATCATAATACCAGAAATTAATGCTAATGGAATCTCAGCAATGAAATCACCCCCCCAAATAAGGAATATCAATAAAAATAAAGCTGTGGTCATCCCTGAGATACGGTTTCGTCCTCCTGCCTGAATATTAGCCACTGCGCAGGCTGTGGCACCACTCCCAGTAAATCCTCCGAAAAAACCAGCAAGCAAATTACCTATACCTTGGCCCATTAATTCTTGGTTACTATTGTGTACTGAGTTGGTCATCTTATCAGCTACTACAGAGGTTAACAAGGTATTTACAGATCCAATAAATGCCAAGGAAGCGGCGGCAATCAGTATTCTAAGAAAGGTTTCTGTATGACTTAACTGATCTATAGAAATGAGACTAAATTGACTCAAATCAATACTGAAAGCACCGAGTTTATCAATATCCAGTTCAAAAACATACGTCAATCCCGTCAAGGCCAGTAAGGCCACTAAACTACTTGGAATCTTTTTGGTGATTTTAGGAAAGATATAAATAATACCTACCGTAGCAACTACAAAGGCAAAAGCCAACCAATTAGCATGGTCGAAAAAATAAAATATATTGAGTATTTTTGAAATTACAGAAGTATAGATACCAGATGGTACACCAAAAGTGTTCGGAATCTGCAGGACGATAATAATCAGACCCACACCACTCATAAATCCGCTAATCACTGAGAAGGGTATGTACTGAATATTCTCCCCTAACTTCAACAATCCGAAACATAATTGAAGACAACCCGCCAACACAAAGATGGCCATCAACACAGGTAATGCAGCCTCTAAACTACCCTGAATCTCTATTTCAGTAACTACAAAAACAGAAATAGCAACGGTCAAAGCACCTGTCGGACTGCTAATTTGTCCAGAAGTACCCCCAACAAGAGCAGCTATAAACCCTAATACAATGGCTGAAACAAAGCCAGCATAAGGCCCCAAACCAGAGGCATATCCGTAGGCTATGGCCACAGGCATGGTTACCACAGCAGAGGTCATTCCCGCTAGTATTTCTGTTTTAATGGTTTTGGAGGTAGTCTCAAACATTTATCCCTTCATACTTTAATCAAAACAAATAACCCAGACTGAGATAAAACATTCTACCTTCTTGTCGCTGTAATCCCAAATTGGTATCACTCGCAGTGATAAAACCTTCTTTATTAAACAGATTATAGACATTAATCCCCAGTTTGTACTTGTCAAAATAAGCATTAATATTGGCATTTAATAAAAAAAGTTCCGGTACTTCTATCCATTCTTTACCCGATTCTATCTTTTCAGGTAGACCCTTGTTCGTGATCTCATAGGCAGAATAACGGTGAGATTGAGTGATTAACTGTCCATTTAATCCCAAAAGAATATGAAATTTCGTATCATAATCCGAACTCAATGAATACTGATCTCTTGTTTTATTTAAAACACTTTTCCTGAAGGAAACATCACCCCCAAAGTTAAAATAATGTATAGGGTATCTCGACGTAGTATCCGACCACTGATTGTTGTTGAACACATCAGACATTCCTGCTAGTGAGTCTAGAGCAATTTGAGTTTTGGAGAAAGAATAATTACCAAAAAAGTGATAATTGAAGCCATTAATATGAGATCGAGAACTTTTATACCGATATTTAAATTCCATTTCGTGTCCGGCTATTTTTGTTGGTAAAGGTTCATTTACGTATCTGTTATCTCCATCTTGAACAATATTATCCCTGATATAATTGATATAGGTTTGAATGTTAAAATCTAAATGTTTGTTGATTCGGAAAAAAGTTCCCGTCTCCAAAGACTCTATAATCTGTGCATCTAAGGGATCGACGCCCCCATTTGGTGTCTGAAAGGCACCAACAAATCCTTTGCGATATAGAAAAGCGGCAGGTAAAAAAGCGGAGTTATAAATGGCCTTAAATTTCAACATCCTCTTTTTAGCTTGATTATTGCTAGCAATGTAAACTAGAGAAATTCTCGGAGAATATTGCTCCCCCCAACGAATGCCATTTTGAAAATTAGAATATACTTCATCATAATTGAATCGAACACTCGCATTCAAAACCATTCGATCTTTGATCAAATGCATTTCATCTTGAATATAAAAAGCCGCAAATATTTCATTTCTATCGTCCGAAGTTCTTCCCAACACAGTACTGTAAGTCGCATCGTCAATAAGTGACGAGGTATATTGGCTACTGTCGGTTTTGTTTAAATAATGGTAACCCCAACGATTGACATACCACTCCGCACCCACTAATAAAAAATTGGGTAAGTTATTAATGCCAAGTGTCAAAGCTTGAGTTGAAAACTCTAAGTTTACCGTGGCACGATATTCATCTCCCGTCAATGAACTATTAGATAAATCGCCAACTGACCATAGTGGAATAGACAAATCTTTAAAAAAATGATCTCCAGAAACTTTTAATTCTAACGCACTTTGTTCAAATTTAGTTTTTTCAAAAAAATTTCCTTGAACTTGAATGAACTCTCTTCTATCAATCCTTCTTCTTAATGAATTCAAAGAATCAACATCATGGCTTGCCCATAAATTTTTCCGTAATCCACGAGGTAGATAATAACTATTGGCTTGCGCATTGGCGGTTAATTTTACTGAATTGTTTGTATAGTTCAATAAAAAATTATAGCTGGGGCCGTAAGCATTAATATATTCCATCCCAGTGCTATCCGCAGCTCTATGCCATATTGTATCTTCTCCTGATTTTATGATTTCTGATAGAATAATTTTTCGATCCGCATCCGAGTAATCAATTTCACTTCCTCCTGATTGATGAAAAGTCGCTGATAAATAAATACTCTCGGTATTATTAATCTGAGTCCCATATTGATAATTGATTTTATAAGCATTATTGAGACTTTGATCTACGCTTGAAAAGTTATTTCCATTCCCCAATCGTACATTTGCCTCATTGATTTTTTCACCCGTGCCTGACTTTGTAACTATGTTGATGGCACCACTAAAAGCATTACCACCATAGATGGCAGAACCCGGACCCCTAACTAATTCTATCTGCTTTACATAAT
>ENA-OSJC01002577-OSJC01002577.1-marine-metagenome-genome-assembly--contig:-NODE-2577-length-13544-cov-6.737804_pt1 | contig 13544 bp, 16 predicted proteins | sample MGYA00237885_ERZ534234 | MGnify/ENA primary metagenome ERZ534234 (study PRJEB26413, sample SAMN06343907) | marine metagenome | isolation source: coastal waters | place: Atlantic Ocean: West Antarctic... | reverse complement strand
CGTCGTTAACTTGATCGGTAGGAGAGAAGGCTACTTCTAAGTAATTAATACTTGGATCACTACCACTTGGGAATGTTTCTTGTTGAATTGACCTATATGGAGATAAGGTAGAACCTGATGGTAATACTTCTTTATCTATTGTAATTTGGTCGCTTATTCTATTTTTAATACCTCCTGGTACTTGGTTTAAATATATTTCTTCAGTATTTTCTATAAAATTTCCAATTAAATAGAAATCACTAAACCCATTAGAAAATGAACTTGTTGTTTCCCATGAACCTGTAACTTTAGGATGTATAGATTTTCTACTAGATGTTATTAATTGTGTACCTAAATCAGCTCTAAAAACTAAATCATCAGGGGTAGAGTTAATTGTATTACCTTGTGTAGAGTAAGGATTAACTACATAATCATAAAATAAACTTTCACTTAATGGTGTATCCCAATATCTTAATTCTTGAAATGCCCCTGTAAATGGAACATACATATTACTATCTATTTCATAACTTCCCTCAAAGAAAGATGATGATATACTAGTAGCATAATATTGCCAGTTATAAGTACTAGAATCTGATGCTGTAAATCCTATTTTATCATCTATTCTGTTAGCGGCAAATAGTTTTGCTGTATCTGAAACATTATAATCTACTGTTACCATTGCTGACCACCATCCTCCATCAAAAAATGGTAGGGATATTGAGGCAGTATTTGTAGTGTCTCTATCACCATCAGGCCAAAAAGTTAAGGTACCATAAGCATTATTTTCGGCAGGGGTTGAACCTGAATATGAGCCTGATGTTGTACCTGATCCTGTATATTCTAATGTTATAAGAGATTTATTTTCATCTGTTTTCCAAATGTTATAATAATAAGCTGTATTAACATCGTCAATTAAAGGAATACCTGGGGTTTTAAATCTAAATTGTAATGATCTAGGTGCTGTATTTACTGTTTGGAAATTAGTGTTTATTTCAAAGCTTGAATTAAAATAACTACTATTAGTCCCCTCAGCATGGAACGCATAATTAAATACATTTTCACTATAATCCCAATCTAAATAGTTGTCTCTATCTTTTCCACCAAACTCATTTATTCTTAAAATTGTATCAGGAATACCATATGAGGTAATTAACGCTCTTAAACCAGCTACTGTACCCTTAGTTTTAAGAAGGTAAGGCATGTTATGGTAGATTCGTTTATATAATCGCTTATTAACGTCATCTAATGGGACTATATTGTCCGAAGCAGATATTTGAGTATCTATGTACTCAAACCCCGTAGGCGTGTTAACTATACCATTTACTAGCCCAACCATGTTAGGTAGTGGAAAAGTACTACCAGAGGGAGTTAAACCTAAAAACGCAGTATATAAATCACTAGTATTAAAGTTATTTGAATATAATTTCACACCAAAATCTCTAATAGCATCCGCTACTAAATCCTTGGAAATACCATAATCTAAACGGTTATCCGCGTCAAATCTTGTAGTAATATTTTTAGTATATAACCATGTATTATCATACTGTTGAGCAACCATATCAACGAATAGTTCATACTTTTCGTTATTTGGGTCTGATCTTAAGTATTCTGGTATTGTGTTATATAGGTAATCTTTGTTGTTGTCATCGTAATCAGAGGCTACTAATGCTTGTCCTCCATAAAACGCATTTTCAGGATTTGCACTACCTAACCATGTCTTTACCTCAGTACTACCTGTTGGCATTAATATGTAAGGAGGTGTTGTAGTAGATTTAGGGTATGATTTAATTGAACCACTATCGTAATATAAAAAATATTCATACCTATCAAAACCAGTAATCACTTTTTGAATACTTGTTGATATCTCCGCTTTGCTAGAACTATAAAAACCATCGTTAGTTGTTAAAGCCTCTATTGCATTGCTAGAAGATTGAATTAAACCTACTTTATAATAAAAGTTTTCTAAACGTGTTTGTGCTGAACTAAATTTAATAAAGTTATTATAATCAGTATAATCTACATTTATATCTATTTCTTTTCTATCTAATATATTTTTAAGTTGATCCGTAGAACTTGTTACATTTGAACTTAATAAAGTATTAAAACTAAAATCTTGTGTTGATTCCCCAGTTTGTTGTGTTACAGATATACTATAATTTGGCCCCTTAATAAATTGAGAATCGTCTGGAATAAATTCTATAGGTGGGAAAGTAACAGTATATGCTTGTGGTGTTGAAATTTCTTCAACAAACCATAATGTGTCCTTTATACTGAAGCTATCAGGTAAAGGTTCATATAATTTTACTAATAACGAAGGTTCAATTTCTGTTGTTGTGTCTAATCTTAAATTATTAGCTATAACTTGTTGGTCACCTCCAAAGTTAAGTAAAAAGTCAACAAAATAGTCTGCATTCTCTCTATACTCAATAAATGCATTAGATGAACTTACTATTAAATCCGCCGGTATAGTAGAACTTTTTAACCTAACCTCGGTTCTATCCGCACTTATTTCACAAATATAGTAATTTAAAAATTGGTCGGATGCTAATTGTTTTCTATAAAAATTATATGTTGAATAAAAAGTACCGTCATCAAAACCTATATCTTCTAAATTTTCAGATGGGAATAAAACAACATCTCCATCTAATACACTATAATTTCTTTGATCATAAATTCTTGTTGAAGAACCTTTAAGTGGAAAAATTAATTGTTGTGAATTATCATAAATATAATATTCAATATAGTCTGTAGATGATGTAAAAGCAGTATCTAACCTTGAAGATGAAATTAAATTATTATCTTGTTCAGAATACTCTTGATACTCAAACGTAGTTGGATCTACAGGGTTAACTGTTATGTTATTTAATTCTTCCATTAATTACTTATTGTATTATTTGGGTTCCCAGGTGTATCATTTATAACCGTATTAGTAGTATTCTCTGAATACGCTCCTGATTTTTGTATTTGTTGTTGGATTTCGTTAAAGGCATTACCTTGTAGGTTCTCATCTTCAATACCATCTAAATCAATACCTAAACTTTTCCCTGTTAGTGCTTCTGCTTTTTCAATCTGTGCTTTTAATAAATCTTTCCTTAATTGAGTAATTTCTTTTTGTAAAGCATTAATAATATCATTATTCGCCTCAAAACCTATATATTCTGTACTTGTTGTAATTAAATATTCATGTGAAGCTATTTCACCATAAGAGGGAATTTCATAAAATAATTGTGTATAAAGATCAAAAAATTGTTCTACAGATACTGAACTATCAATTTGTTCGTTAACAGATTTGTTACCCAACTGATTGAAATTTGTATCAATTATTGTAGGATACCCTGTTTTTGAATACACTTGTTTAATAAGATCTACTCTTTGTTTATTTTCTTTCATTTTATGTCTTACCCGTTAACTACTTTAAAGTAATAGTTTTCATCCATTACTATAGTTTGTCCTTTAATCTCTGTTTGTACTAGAATATTATAATATCTTTCAGGTTCTAAACCATTCATATAAACAGTAAAGAAACTACCAGTTGAATCACAGCTAATCTTTGTATATTCTTTATCAAAATCTACAACAAATTCATTAGTATCTAAATCCTTTATAGCGTAATATGAAGCTGAAGGTAATGCATAATTGACTGTAAAAGAGGATTGTGTTGTAAATGTACGAACTGGGAATTCCGGTCGCACGTTTAATCTAAAATTATTTACACTTTCACTATAGAATACCCCTTGATTGTTATCTAGTGCTACAAATAAATCTGGTGTATCTATTACATTTAAGCTTGCTGTAACGTAAGATGAATCGTCCCATTTAATTTCTAATTGTGGGGGATATATTGTATTAGTATCAACAGAGTAGTAATTTAATTGTGGGGTAACTGCACTAGAGGTAACAAATTCAAATTCAGTATCCCATCTTACAATAAAACCTTCGTTAGTTATTTCTCTTAAACCTCCATTTATATTTTGTGAAGATGAATACCATACTTCTACTGCCCCTTTAACTTCTACGTTTAAATCTTTGCTACTTCTTAAATTAAAGTTTTGATAAGATTCTAATGATTGAGTTACAGTAGGATAAGCTGAACCTGTCCACCAGGTACCACCACCTGCATTACTTGCTTGATCAAAGGAAGCAGTAGTTAAAGGTTGATAACCTCCAGTTATCCAAGGATTTGATCCTAAATAGGATTGATATTGCCAACTTACTCCTGTTGTATTAATAATGTTATCTAAATATTGGCCTGTACCATTATTCCAAGAACCTGAAATAGGTGCAACCATAATTTTTGAGTCTAAAGTTACATTTGTTGCTTTTGCTACGTATAATCTTAAATCCGAAGTCCAAGAAACAGCAGAACTAGTAACTTTAGCTAAGTTGTCTAAAACATTAACTATTTCATCTTGGTTAAATTTAACTAATGATCTAGCTACTTGAGCTGTAGGGTTGTCCGTTGTTACTAAATTAGATACACTTAAAATAGGATCTAACCCTGTATTCATAGTTTTATATGCACTATAAATAGATGCATCTTTTTCGGGAAATATTTTATATACTGCCATAATTATAAGTTTACTACTCTTCCTTTAATATCGTTATCCGGAAATTTTAATTCAAATATACTTGGGTCTAAAGATGGGTATATTGTTCCATTTTGATTAGCGCCATCCATATCATAAGCCCACTCTGAATAATTAGAAGATGTTCCTGCTATGTTAGCTATTTTTACTGACCTTACTGTTTGTACTCCATCTAATGTATCTAATAATACAAAAAGATCAGGTACAACTATCGGTTGATTTATTTGCCATTTATCCAGTAAGAAGTAATTTTTTAAAGCAATTATACATCTTTCTATTACTTCATTACTATTAAAATTTGGGTAAGTTATTATCTCAAAATGAATTCCAAAGTTAATTATAAAGGCATCCTTAATACTAATAGTATCACCAATCATTCTATATTGGTTAATATACGTACGTAAGTTGGTTTTTAGTGTATCCGATGCCGTAGTCAAGTTATTGTTTAAATCATTGGTTAAGACATATAAATCCAACGTTGTATTAGCACTTTCGGCATTTGGTTTTTGAGTTAATGCTTTAGACACAACACCATATTTAGCAGGCATACTTAATGCCCTTACTAAATAATCATCCTGTGTTACGTTTCTTAATTGTGTAGAAAACTGTGATATTGAATTTTGTCTTATTTCTTCAATTGTATCACCATCTTGACCTCCACTTGCTGCTGTAATATTATTTGCAGCAATTGTATTAAAAATGTAATTTGAAGTATTAGTACTTAAACCACTAGTGTTAAATAATATATTAGTTCTGTCTATAGAATTAGCAGTATTTGATAATACATTTGATGCAACACCACCACCGGTATAGTACCTAACTGTTAAAGTTGTGTTGGTTGGTGAAACACCATAAGTGTTTGTAAATATAAAGTTAGTTGGACTATATGCTGTTGTTAGTTTATCTTGTTCAAAGGGTAAACCTAAACCTACATTCATGGAATTTGGTATTACCTCTTCAGTTGTATTTGCAGGGTTACCTGAACCAAATTGGATCTGTAATTGTGTTGGTGTTAAAAATCTTGTAGCAAATCTATTTTGTACGTTTTTGGTTTGTAATAAAAAGGGAGCATCACTATCTTCAAATGTATTAGGACTATTAACGTTTGTATTTCTTAAACTATCATATACTAAATCTTGAGCTAGATAATCTACCTCATACCATATGTTACCTTCAGAATCTACAATATCTATTACACCTGCTATATTAGGTGATGCTAAAACTACAGTTGCAAATTCTTGAGGGGCACCAAAACTAAAACTAGTAGTATTGATTTTACCTGAGAATGAATTTCTTGTTTTTCTAAGTAAATAATATGTTGGTATACCATTACTTGTTTGAGCTACAGATACTTCAGTAAGGTCTGATGAACTTGAAACTGAAAAATTGACTGGGTCTTCAATAGTAAATGCTACTGATGTGGCCGCTTGTGTTTTAATAACGGTGTTAGCAGGAATAGTTACCGTATAAGAATAATCTGGTTGGTAAATGTTCCCTACTTGTATAGCAGGAATTTGTTGAAAAAATTCCATAGTAGTTTCGGATAAACCAGTTGCTTTTGGTTTATATCCGTACATATAAGCTAAATCATATAAATTATCATTTTGCCTTGCGTATTGCATAAAATTTTCTTGGATTTGATTATCCAAGTAAAAAGACAAAACATCACTAACATAAGCTGCTTGTTCTATAAACATCATTCCTGGGGAAGTGTCTGTAAAATCAGTATATGTTGATGGGAAATATGTTTGGGAATAGTTAATTAACTGATTCCTGAATTCTGGGAATTCTTTATTTATGTAATTTATGTTTCTTCTTACTGCCATTATGCGAAGTTTAATACTAGTTCATCTGTGATAGAAGTATTTACTACTCTATAATATAACTGTACTGTTACCGTATTGGTATCAGGTGATTGTAATACATCTAACTCTTCAACTTCTATATTAGGGAATTTTTCTCTAACTTTAGTTGCTACATCATCTCTTAAATAATCAATATTTTCTGATGAAATTTGTTCAAAAATAAAAGCTCTTAAACCACCACCAAATGTTGGGTTACCTGGTCTTTCTCCAGGGTTTGTTAAAAAATAGTTTATTAAGTTATTTTTAATTGCTTGAGCTGTAGTATAGTTTGGAGTAAAAACCCCACCTTTATTAAAAGGTATATCAACACCTATACCTACTCGAGGTCTAGTATCGTTTGGGAATTTTTGTATTGCTCCAAATGCCATATTTTTTTTATTTACTATTCATTAACCCCATTATTTGGCTCATATCTACTTCTCCTGCTGGTAAAGAACCATTTGCACTTGCTGTATCCATATTACCTGTCATTTGTAATGGTACTACATTTGCAGATGTTGCTGATAGAGTTCCATCCGCTCCTGGTCTCATACCATTTAAAACACCCATCATATTTTCCCTTAATTTTAACCTATCATCTGTTGGTAAGGTAGTTTGCATTACTGGGTTCATTGGGCCTGGTGCATCTACACTTGTTTGGGGAGTACCACTAGTTTCATAGATTGTTTGTTTAGGACTACGTACAGCTTCCAGTAGAATATCTTTCATTTCTTCTTGGATTGCTTCCTTTACGGCTTCCTTTACGATTGTTTTTAATTGACTTAGTTTCATATAATTATAAATATTAAATTAATCTGCTTTTAAATTGTTTTGTTTGATATAAAACACTAATTCATCGATTAGTATTTGGTCTGTACCACTAAATGAAGGTTCTCCTTTTAAAATGGTAATTCCTTGAGAATTTTTAGCAATTGCCTGTCTTCTAAAATATTCGTCTACATTAGACTTATCAACTACCTCCACAGACATTGTAAAACCATTAACATTAGTAACAATAGGTTCACCTTGATCTTCATCTTGTTTTTGTAGTTCTAATAAACCACTACTAATTTCTACCATCGAGGTTTCACCCTCAGATGAACATCCTTCTATTAGTTGATCAATAGTTTTTAAATACCTTAGAATTATAACTAAAGATATGATTAAAAATACTAAAGATATTAACAGTGCTTTTTTAATATCACTAGATACATTAGTAAGTTTTTCTAAAGTTTCTTTTATATCTTCTAACGCAGCTACTAAAGAGTAAGGAACACCTACTCCTGGTGGTACAGATAATGGGAAGGCGAATGATGAGATTACACCTTTAAAAGATTGTAATTGTAGTGATAGATAGAAAAACACACCAGCTAATGCTGTATTGGCTATAATAACAGCGTACATATTATTAATTTGCCTTACTACAGAATTTCTTTTTTTAATTATACTTTTTAGTACATCATTATTAGGGCAAGTTGCCTCACCTTGTAATGCTTGTTCCTCTTTTGCTACACCAAATAACACATAAATTTGAAATGCTAAAGGGAATAGTTTTGTTTGCACTACCCCAGCAAACCCCAATATCATATTCCTAAGAGCATTTAAAGCAGAATCAGCGACATCAACAAAAAACCCAGCAACTATAAGAGCTTTTTTTATTAGTTCTTTTTCGGCTACTATCTTTGCTTCTTTAGCAGCTTCTTCAAGATTAAGTAAACTAAATATAGGTAATTCTTGAGCAACTTCATTATTTCCATCTATTATACTTTGGGATGCGGGAACATATCCTTCTTCCTCAAGATAAAATATCCTTGGTTTTAAACCTAAAATTTTATCATTTAATGCAGGTATAACAGGAATACCGAATTGTAATTTAAACCTTCCTTCACTATCTGTCCTTGTAAATGCTGGTTTATTGTTATCTTCGGACCATGCCTTGTATGTTTCTGTTTGATCAATTTTATTAACAATTCCTAATTTATTCTTTTCACCAGTGGGGTCTGGTACTTTAATTGTTCTAGTTTTCGTTTCGTATTTTAGGGGAAATAGAGTAAATCTAGGCTCTACCTTAACACCAGATATTGGTTTAGTAGTTTGTTTATCATATAATCTACCCTCAGTTGTATAAACTTTTATTACGGGTTTATATTTTTTAAATTGAACAGGATCGTTTATAATTCCTTTAACTTCTTCAACAGGAATGTCCTCTGTTTTTGCTATAAGTTCTTTACCTTTAGTAGAATTTAAAAAGGCTTGTGCTAGTTGAATTAATAAGTCCTTACCTTGTTTTAAACCTTTATCTTTTAATGATTTTTTTTCTTCGTCCGTCATCTTAAATGGTTTTTACTTTATTAGACAAAAATTTAAATTTTGATGAATCCGAAACATTAATTTCTTTTAATTGAGTTAAAAGTAAAGCAGCAGCAGATGCAGCACCTGGTATTGAAGCTTCATTTTTTAAAGAGGATAATAAGTTTTCCATTGCATTGAGTAATACCCAATAATCACTAGCAAAATCATTTCCTCTTACTAAGGGTTGATCCGCATTTTTAGCACCTAAAGAAACTGTTCCTTTATCTGCAGTTAATGTTAAATTCCCTCCTAATGACTTTACACCTACATCTTCTCTAGCTTCAGCTACAATCGATTTTTGTGATGAAAACAATATACTATCTGTTGTAGAGTTAAATAATAATCTACTTGAATTAAGTATTACTTGAGGGGCGTTATATGATGTGGGAGATTTAGGTGTAACTTCTACTAGGTTTGAAAAAGGCACTGTAGCCGCTTCTCCTACACCTTGAGTAGAGGTAGATATTTGGATTGGTATTTTTTGTGTTGAAGTTAAATATATAGATGTAGGATCCGTGTTTATATCTTCAACAATTGGTTCAAATCCTTTTGAACTACCTGAAGATGGTTGTCCATTTTTAAGTATAGTAATAGGTTCACCACTACCCCCAGATTCTGACCAGTTGTTACGTAAACCTCCTGTCTTTGATGTGTTACCTAATCTAATACTATTACCAAATCTTCCTTCAAATATATTATCACCGGCATATGGTAAAATGGGGTGGACATTTCCTTTTTCAACAAATGTACCTCCACTGTTACCATTTAAACTTAACTGTGTAGTTTTTTTGGATGTTTTAGCAACACTACCTGCTTGTAGGTCTGAATTGCTTTTATTCATTGAAGGGGTTACTGAGGTATTATCGAAAAAAACATCAGGGAAGGGATTAACGTGTTGGTTATTCCAAAGGGCAACAGTATTAATATAATAGTAAGTTTTAGTATTAGATGATTGTGTCTTTTGTGTAGATGGTCCTCTAAAAATAAGAACTACTTCATTTACTAACGGGAAAGTCTTAAATTGACCATTAATTGGTTTTGCAAATGTGGTGTTTTCTTGGTTTTTATTATTAGGACTAACAGTTTTATCTAGTTGTTGAAACTTAATAGAACCAATACCACCCCAACCACCGGTTTCGTCAAATATTTGTGAATTACTATTTAATGAAATATCAATTACCCGTGCAGTAATAAATTCCCCACCTATGGATTTAGAAAGTTGTGAATTACCAATATTAGCAGTTGCAGAATTATTTAGATAAGATAAACCTTGTTTTAACATTATTTTTTATCTTCAAAGTTTTTATTAAGATTATCTAATTCAGCCATTAATTGGTCTTTCTCGGCATCTGTGATACCAGTAGGATCGTCACTAACTGAATTATTTAAAACACGTTGTATAATTGTAGACATTTTAATTAGTTGCTCGTCATTACGAACACCAATTTCCATATATTCTTTTATAAGAGGAACAATTAAAGTAGCATCACCTATGTCTTTAATTAAAGGTTTTAATTCGGATATTAATCCTCCTATTTGTTGTTGTTTAGTTTTTTGGTTATCATATATCTCACTTAATATATCTGAGAATTTTTTACTACCAAATACCACACTGTCTAATGCTCCCATAATGTTGTTTTGTTATAAATATGGATATAAGAAGGAATTAGAATTTAGCGTACCCGTTCTCTAAATAAAATATATATTGTTGTTTAAATATTAAGTGTAGTTTGTCTGCTATTTTAGTAATTTTAGGTGTTTTTACGTCTATAATTTCACGAATGTAGATATATAGTGCTTTTTTATTAAAAACCTCAAGTGTTTCCCTCTTACGAAATAACTCTAAAATGGCATCTGCAATTTGAGCATCATTTTTTTTAGGGAATAATTCAAAAATATTTGCTGTAACATGGTCAACAAATATATCAATGTATTTATCTAAATCAGATTTTATAACCTCATCACCCATCCTATAAGTGTGTGTAGAGTTTTCTCCTGTTAATACATCAACAGGTACTTTTTTAATTTTTTTAGCGTAATTTTTTGTATTATGTAAAATTAACCAACGTTTAACAATAGTACCAAAGTAAGAATAAGCCTTAGCACCTCTAGTAGGATCGAATAAATGGATCTTTGATAAAAGAAACACAATAATCTCATGTTGGAGGTGTTCTAAATTATCTACCTCAGTATGGTAGAATTTAAAGGTATGAATGATATTCTGAGTAAGTTTAAAGAATGCAAAGTGAATTTCTTTATCATATATTTTACTTCTCATTTCCGAACAGGCAGTGTTATTGTAAAGTACAATAGCATTTTCTGTATCCTGGGTGAAGTAGTTCTTACTCTTAGGTCTTCGTTTTTTCTTTATTGGTGCCATAATGTTTTTATTGAATTTTAAATCTTGATAATGGTTCTTGTAATACCTTTATTTGATCAAAAATCCAACCTATTTCATCATCACTTTTAAATACACCCTTAGAGTCAATTTCTTGTAGACGTCTATCTGTGATTTCTAATTGCTTTGAAAATTCTGTTATATAACTATTTTGGTTGATAATTATTTCTAGCATTTTTTCATTTTTCCTAAATAGGTTGATGGTCGTATATCCTAAGATAACGACCAAAATCCCTAATATAATAAGTGCTATATTTAATATCATAAGCTGTCTAACATGTTTTTTAATCCTACACTGGCCACTGTGTTAAGTGCCTTTTGTTTTGAATTACCCTTTTGATTTGATGTCAATGTAAAACCCTTCTTTGGGGGTACCACGCTATCCTTAGAAAACTTTGGTAACCATTCAATCTCAAATTCAATACGCGCAGCCATCATGTCCGCTTGGTGGAGAATAAAAGGTAATGAAGTACGAGGTTTAGTCTCGGGCATAAATCCCTTTAGATACTTTTCATTTGCAACGTCATAAATCCCATCATGTGTCTGGATTGCTAACATTTCATTAAAAGTATATTTAACATCATGTTGTTGAAGTAGAAATAAACCACGATCAGGAACAGATGCAAAAGGTAACGCTTTATTAAAAGTATAATCCTCCTCCAATTTTTCCTTACGCCATTTATCTGTCTGAGGTAAATATGCTTCATGTTCTACTGAACCCATTTTACCTAAATCATGATTAATAGCTGAGAATACCAATTCTTCCTGGGTAAATGTAGTCATATCACAACCAAATGCTTCCCATGTAGCAGACATTGCTAATGCACCTTTTACAACACGATTAACATGATCTACATACCCACCAGGAAATGCTGAATGGTATTTTTTATGGTTAGCTGCAGGCATTAATATAACTCTATCCTCAAATTTACTATAAAAATCAAGTAATTTCTGTTTACGTTCTCCAGTAATATGCCTCTCAATACTATTTAAAAATTCTTCCCAATTAGATTGGATTTGTTCTGCTGTTAATGTCATAACCTATTTTTTTAAATTTAACTACGTGAATTGTCCATTTCAACCATATCTTGTAAGGATTCAATGATACCCTCTGCTCCATCTATTCTAGATCTAAAGCTTGCACCTGTTTCCCTTGAATCACCTACCATACGTTTAAGTTCTTGTAGTGATGATGATAATTGTAATAACTTTTGTTCAAATAAGTTTTTATTTCTCATAATTTCTCGATTTTAATAACGGGGTTGATTATTTATTCCCCTATTTTACTATTATTTTTGCTTTATTATTGCCTTATTTTTTATTTTCCTTTACATTTTCACAACCGGCATTTCAAATCTACGAAGGAACTTTTTAATATCCACGTAATTTATACCTTGTTTTTTAATTTCTGTATTTTCAATAAAACGGCACATCTTTCATACTGTTCGGTTGATTCAAAATATTGGATAGCTCTTACTAAAGAATCCATAAGGGGTTTGTACTTATATTCGACTATTGCATCAAAATGGCTGCGGTCTTTAAGATTTATATCTTTAATATAAGACCACGCCCTATTATATACAGCAAATGTAGATGCATCCTTTGTTTTATCAACATCATACTCAGATTTAACTTCCTTTAGAAACTTTTTTAACTTCTGGTGGAATATTTCATGGTTATATATTAACTTAGTAAACATGCCTAACTTTGCTCTAGCATTATCCAGAAATGTATCTGGTGTCTCTAAAATAGCTTTAGCTTCTTCTTCGTCTCCACCAAATAGGCTAAATAATTTATCTTTATCTATCATGGTTATAAATATATATTAACTCTTCAACCCTCCCAATTCTGCTTCAATATTATCCTTTATTATTTGCAGTTGTGCGTAGGATTCTACTATATCGAATCTATCTTTATTTTCAGGATGGTATCTCCAAATTTCTTCCATTACTGTAACTGTGGACATTAAATCATTTACTAAATCTGTTTTGTTTGACATAATTATTATTTTTAAAGTGGTTTATTAAATTCTTTTATAAATGTATAAATAAATATAGGTGATATTATTGGGAAAAATAAAAAATTAAGTAATTTCATTTCCCAACTAAAATGTACCCCAATTTTACTAAATACAAACTTTACAAATGCCGACCAAAATACTGCTATTAGGAGATATGTTATCATTTTTAATTTAATTTATAATATGTTGATTCGTCTTTCATGTTTATAGTCTGCCAATCTAAACCAGCACCCATTAATTTATCAATAGCATCAAATTGTTTACTAGTTGCTAACCAATCTATTGTTGTTTTCATTACTATTTTACTCATAATTTCTAATTTAATTTTATTGCATATAAATCATGAACTTCAGTATACACATGGT